>PJUA01000100.1_pt1 | contig 93278 bp, 68 predicted proteins | sample 1512151 | NCBI WGS metagenome assembly PJUA01 (sample SAMN08177678, study PRJNA422409) | Soil metagenome, whole genome shotgun sequencing project. | isolation source: Soil enriched on filter paper: beechwood xylan treatment | place: USA: Madison | collected 2015-01-15 | reverse complement strand
ATCATCTCGAAACGGGATACGCTGGTGGAGATGCCGTTGGACTGTCCGTTTGGAATGATCATTCGCATTTTATTTATCGCAAGCCGCTGGCCGTCTTGCTCGGCCAGCACTGTTTTTGAATCCGCCTCAATTCTCACCGACCGGCCCGCGCCGTTAAACACAAACAATACAAACGACCCGCCCAGAAAACCCACTACTATAATTGCAACTAGCGCAACGGCCGCTTTTTTCAAAGCAAACGGCTTGGAGGAGGACCTTTTTACCCATCCGTATGCCACTCCCAATATAGCTAGCGCTATCGCTCCGTAAATGATATAAAGAGTCAAATCCTGTCCAAACCAGCCCGTTGGCTGCCAATTCCGAAAAAAGTCCATTTCCATTCCTCCCCAGTTCCTTCGGCCCCTATGCCTTTCTCCAAATCACTCACACCTTGGCCTGACAATAATTCTCTATGGTTCTGCATATATACCATTCAGTACGTTTATTCAGAAAAGTCTACCATATGGTAGAATGTCTCAACAACCATGACCAAATTCGCAGTCCAAAAGGCATTACAGCGGCTACAAATGCTTTTTGCATGATAGAAAAAAAGTCTTATTTTACAGTCAACACAGAAAAACGCAAGCATCAAGGGAAGCCGGAAGTCCCCCCTGAATGCTTGCGTTTGCGTGAATGATTAAAGCTTACAAATTACCGAATAGCTGCTTTTCGCGCATGGTCAATAATCGCTCATATGAGCTTCAGAGCATATTCAGCATGACGCGGCGACTATCGTTGAGTTAGTAAATCGCCCCGTTTAATCCTGGGCCTTGTAACGGAACCAGTCAAAATGCGCCGGCGTCTGCGACGATGCGCCGTTACCCGTAGCGTACATAGCAAAATAAACCCCTGTAAAGCCGCCCGCAACCTCCGTTGAAAGCAAGCTGCACTCCCCGCTTCCAAACGAGATAAATTTGCCGTTGCCATCATAATAACCAAGCGTGTATTGCTCGCGATCGGCTTGTACAGCCAGCGTAATGGAATCCGCCCCCCACGGCATTTCGTTTTCAATCCTCCACAAGCTGCCGATGCGCCTTCTCATAATCAGCTTTGTTTCACCCACAATACGGGCAATGGCGATTTCATAATGGAATCTTTCATTCATAAAGATCGTAAGACCGGCTTCATCCCCATCCCGCTCCGGCGCAAATGCCATAAGGGTAGACGCCTCGCACCGGAAATGCTGCTGCCTTCTGCCTACAAATGCAGGAGCAGCGATATCATTGAGGGTAGCCGCGGAGCCGGTTAGCGTAAGAAAGCCCTCGCGTTTATTCAGCGACCATAGCTGCGAATCGGATTTCCGCAAAAAATTCCAGCTATAATCCAGCGTCTTGCCATCAAAATCATCTTTCTCCGGTTTAGGGGCAAGGGGTTGCAGATTCAACCCGTCAGAGGACATCTCTTCACTAATCGTTCCGTTGTCTCCGATTGTTGGCCATCCCTCCTCGCTCCAGGTAACAGGGGCAAGAAAGGTTTCCCGGCCCAGATGATGCTTGTTGGGATAACCAAGCGGGCGTATGCCCAGAAACACGGCCCACCATGTCCCTTCCGGAGTCTGCACCAAATCGGCATGCCCCGTTGCGTGAATGGTTTTGTTCAGGCTGCGATGGGTCATTATCGGATTATGCGGGTTGCTTTCGTAAGGACCATCCGGCCTTTTGCTTCTTGCAATCGTTTCCATATGCCCATATTCTGTGCCGCCCTCCGCAATCATAAGGTAATACCATTCCCCAATGCGGTAAATATGCGGCGCCTCGGGATATTGTCCGCCCGTGCCGTTCCATATAGGTACACAATCCGAAAGTCTTTTGCCCGTAGCGAGGTCTATTCGGCTTTGATAAACTTTCATGTCCATGGAGGTCGTATAATAAACCGTGCCATCGTCATCAAAAAACAGCTCGGGGTCGATGCCCCCTTGCTCCACATAAATCGGATCAGACCATTGTCCGCGCGGGTTATCCGTATAAACAAAAAAATTGCCGCCGCTCGTTACATTGGTCGTCGTCATATAAAAGATGTCTTTATGTACGCGGATCGTTGGAGCAAAAATGCCCTGCGAGCTGCCAGCCCGGCTTAAATCCAGCTGCTCCGGCCTGCTCAAGCAATGCCCGATCTGCTCCCAATGAACGAGGTCCTTGCTATGGAACAACGGAACACCAGGATAATATTCGAAGGAACTTGTGACCAGATAATAATCATCTCCATGCCTGCAAATGCTGGGATCGGGATGAAAGCCGCTGATAACAGGATTACGGTAAGTCATTTTCTATCACTCCTCATAAAAAAATGAATATGTAGCTAATATACTACCACTACCAGACTCTAGCACAACCCTTGTCTTTCTATACGTTTTACACAAAAGTTTCAGCAATGCGGGCATTTCTCCTGCCCCCTCACACTCTGGCCAGATGCAGGTTTGTTTTTTTCCTTTTCATCCTATATCGTAGATAGAATAGAAAGGAGCGAATGATACATGCAACCTGCAAAACCTTCATCCACGCTGTCGCAATCTCCCGGCAACATTCGTTTTCATGCCGCAACGCTGGTTCTTTTTTTTCTGAATGTATTTGTACTGGTTCCCGTTTTGGCGGCGCCTGCGGAAAAGCTGTATATGGCTCTCCTTTTTCCGCCTCTGATTGTTATGAACCTATGGGCGTTACTGCTGATCCTGCTAACAGCCGCTTTGCAGCGGAGCTATATTTTGTTCAGAGGCATATTTGGCGTAGTTTGCAGTCTGAGTCTGCTCATTGTCATGCAGAAATTCGCCTATTCCATGCTGGAGCTGAATACTCCGTTTTTTGCATTGGGAACCCTGCTCGCCTATGGAATTGCTCTCTATGACTATATAAAACGGAACCGCAAAAAAAAGGGCAAGCAAACTGCCACTGTCTTGCGAAAGTCAAAAAATGATTCTCGGGTCACGGCCGAATGGAGCAAGCCCGTCGCAGCCTTTGCAGGTCTGGGCTATCTGGCTGCCAATGTTACGCTTGGATTTGTTACGCAGCAGTTTGTTGTCGTTGTGCTCATTTTGATCTATGGCATGCTGAGCTATACGGTGTTTCATTTTATGATGGAGCTTAAGCGTTATATTTCAATCTCCCGCTAGCGATATAAATTGAACATAAGAATTCAGCGAAGAAGGCCAACAGGCTCGTCTTCGTTTTTTTCATTTGCTAATCCATGTTCAATTCTAAAAGGTCATAATAATCATAGAACGTAAATTTATACGAATCGATTAAAATATGACTCACCTTGTTTGTTTCGCTATTTACAATAAAACTGATAAGGAAACCGTTATTATTATGTTTGATGAGACGACGATTTGTCACGCTGACCAGGTTACCTGAGCCGTCCTCCTCATAATAATAGGTCAAAATTTCGTTGCCATAATATCCGCCTGTTCCATAAGCCTCCATCACATCAAACAATGTACTTTTGCCAGGTTCAATCCCTTTTGAGGTTTGAATGGAGGGAATATCTTCTGCTTCTATCGCTTCTACCATCCAGCTATATAGTTTCTGATCGGCGTCGAAACCGGCAATATATTGCGGATACATAGACCGCTTAAAGAAGTCGTAATCTTCAGGAAGGCCGTATTTTTTCTCCAATTCCCGTTTAAGCATACCCATCTCCAAAATGATGTCCTTATTGGCATCATACATATTCAAATCTGCTCTTGTAATGGGGGCGTAAGTGAAATGGGACGCGTCAGAGATGGGATTAACTGAAATTTTCCTCAGCTCTGTAAGGGGCAGTGACTCCATTGGCTCCTCATAAAAAGACATAAAGGACATGATGCCTTTAAGAGAAACAACCCGGAGCCACTCCAGCGCCTCAGCTCTGCTCAAAAAGGCATTTCCATCAAACTCCTCTAGAGTAGGAGCCAGTCTTGCCGGTATCATCCCGTTGCCAAACAAAAAAACAATGGCATCTTCTCCCGTGTAGCGAACTCCGGCGGATCGTATCAAAATTTCCGCTGCCGTTTGCCTGGTAACCGGTTTAAATTTTGCAGATTCATCGGTTGCTCCTTTTATTGGAAGCCTGTCTCCTTTTGCCAATTGATAAGGCCCGTCCGACCAGTCCGGATTCGTACTTCCGGGAAGGGCAGCGCCGAACAGCTTGTATATCATTTTGAGTAGTTCGGCTTCACTGGCATAACGATCAGGCTTAAAGCTCCCGTCGTTGTACCCATGTATAATCTTGTAATCCTCAGCCCATAAAAAGAGATTCCGTGCCCAATGATTCCGAGTATCGGGCGGCGGTTCGGACATTTCTACTACCCAATCATAATCAGTTTCCGATAAATAGCTATGCGATGAAGCTTTCTCCGCCTCTTCCCCAAACGCGACGGACGGTACAAGCAGTATGACCGAAAGCATACCTGCGATTACAGCCTTTACTCTTTTCATCTAACTCCAACCTCTTTCAATTTTTTTAGACTCATTTGAATCATTCACATCATTAATTATCTATAAATATATCATACTTATCCAAATTTAACCGTTAATTTAATCGTTTGTAAATAGCTGAAAATCGATATTAAACGCTCGCTTACACGCAGTACTTTTGATCCCTATAATGAACCCCGCAAAAAATAAGCAGGCTCATGAAATGAACATTCCTCAATCGAGCGCTATTCAAGAAACGTATCCCGCGATTGCAAAAAATGGCCAAGGCATAATTAGCCTTGGCCATTTCATTTGTTGCATTTGCATGAATGCAACCCCTATTTAATGCCCCTGAATTGATTTTGTACGACAATTCACTCAAAATATCAGCTTCTTCAGGGAGGAAAGGGCTTGTTGTACGAGATTTCATACAAAGCACACTCTCCAAAACTCCGAGCATCCAACATCGCAACACTTGGTATTCCGTTTACTCCATTAATCTATTTTACTCCATTAATCTATTTTCTTCAGCAATCTAGTTACTCCATCAATTTGGCGACGATGGCTGCTACCTCTGCCCGCGTTATTAGGCTTTTTGGACGAATCGAGCCGTCCCCGTAGCCGGAAATAATTCCCGCCTCCGTCAAAGCCTCGATCGCTTCTCTAGCCCAAGCCGAAACCGCGTTGCCATCGGTAAATACATGTTCGCCTGCGTTTGCTCCAGCATCGATTGGCTTAAGCTTATCTTTAAGGCCTCTATAAAGGATGACAAACACTTCTTCGCGCGTCATCTGATCCTTTGGTTTAAACTCGCCGCCCGGGAAGCCATTCACCAGACCGGCGGTATGCAACCCGTTAATATAAGGACCATACCAAGCGTCCGCGGCAACATCAGTGAACACAGCCGGTGTTTCGGTTGCCTGCAAACCAAGCAGTCTGAACGCGACGGCCGCAAACTCCGCCCTGCTCATCTGCCGTTCGGGCTTGAAGCTGCCGTCCGGGAAGCCTGTCAGCACACCGCTTGCAGTCATCTTGGTTATGACCTCTTTCGCCCAATGGCTGCCCGTGTCTGCAAACGACGTTGGCGTCGGAGACGGACTGACTGAAGGCGCTGGCGTTGAGCTTGCGGTTGACGATGGCGTCGGACTCGGGCTGGCGCTTGCCGTTGGCGACGGCGTCGCGCTTGGCCCTGTCGACGCTGTTGGCGACGGCGTAGAATTTGAGCCCGGCGAAGTCGTTGACGATGGTGTTGGACTTGTTGTGGACGTTGGCGCAGGAGTAGGCTCCGGCGTTGTTGTTGGAGTTGGTGCCGCCTCCACTGTCACATTGATCCAGTCGCTAAAGCCGCCGTCTGCTGTTGTCACGCTAATAACAGCCGTTCCTGCCTTTACTGCCGTTACCTTCCCGGAGGTATCCACTGTTGCCACATCAGTTGCATTACTGGACCACAGCAGTCCCTTGTTTGTTGCATTGGCTGGCGTTACAACAGCGTTAAGCGCTGCTTGCTCGCCCACCTTCAAGCTGACGGAGCTGCCCTCCAGCTCCACTCCCGTTACCGGCACGTCTTGCCCAGGCGGCGTTACGCCCGGCACTTGCGCCGACAATGCCGCATATTGCGATGCCGTTACCGGAATAACGGTGCCATGGCGCGGACTGGATGGAAGATTGTAGCTCGCCGATTTTGTCCAGTTACCGGAATCCAGGTCCGTTGTCTCAAAAGGTACATATCCTTGTTTGCCAAATTCGTCAATGAACAGATACCATTTGTCCTCGGTATTGGATTTAACAACGGTTGGACCTTCTCCGCGTTCGATCTGTCCTTTCCCGATGGCCTCCATCACCAACTCGAAATCATCGGCGAAAATGCCGCTTCCTTTTTCCTGAAACACAAACTTCCCGGATGGCGTCTGCTGGTTGTTGTCCCGTTCATCCTTCGTGAAGCGGTATACGCTTCCTCCATCCTTCACTATTGTTGTATCAATGATGGAATATCCATAATCCATATAAACCTGCGGCTCCGAGAAGGTGTAGAAATCTCTCGTTGTAGCATACATGATCCGTTGCTGGCTGGCGTCGCTGTGATCCGGAGTATGGTACAGCTTGGATGCCCACAAAACGACGTATTGGCCGTTGACATCGTCGTACACAACCTCTGGAGCCCAGGTATTGCCTGCGTTTTCCGGGGCTACCTCTACCATGCGCTGCTGAGACCAGTTCACCAGATCAGCAGATTCCCAAACCATAATGGAGCGGCTGCCGGAGCGTTGCGCGCGATTCCAGTCATTATTGCCGTAAATTTTCAGATCGGTTGCGATCATATAAAACTTATCGCCCTCAGGCGACGCGATAATGGAAGGATCGCGCAGTCCCTTTTCGCCAAGCGCAGAGGTCAACACGGGCTGGCCGTTATTCATTTCCCGCCAATCCAGCGCCGTATTTCCGTTGCTTAGCGCCATATAGATTTGCTCGCCGTTTGCGCTGCTTTCGCCTTTGAAGTAGCTGAACAGATATCCCGCCAGCTCCTCCTGAGGCGGAAGCTCCCGAACAACAGCTCCAAAAGCTTTGGTCAGCGAAGCGGAGCCTTTGCTGATGGTTGCCGTTAAAGCAATCGTTCTATCCCCGCTTCCATGAGCCGGGCGGTTCACTTCTCCAGTAGCCGTTACAATGGAGCTGTCCCCTGTCGCCCATGTAATGACAGCGCCGTGCTCGCCCTTGGTCGGCAGCGTCAAATGACCCCGCACATCAGCGATATTGTTTACCTTCAACGCCGCCGCATCCCATTCCGCCAGCTGGCGGTCATTTTCCATAGGCAGCACGGTAAAGGTAAAGCTTTTGCTCCCCATATGCGTACCGTCGGATACCTCTGCCGTCAACGTGACGATGGCGGGCGGGCCGCCATATGGAGGACGATTAACTGTTCCGTCCGCGCTAATGATACTTGCATCGGAGGAGGTCCACATTATTGTCAGCCCTTGCCCCGCAGTTGCCGGTAGTGTCAGATTTCCACGCACCTCATCCTTGGAAGAGTTGGCCCCAAGCAACGAAGCCGCGTCAAGCTGCTCCGCAGCCTCCGATACAGACAGCCCTTCCAGTACATCCAGCTTGCCGGCATAATCCGTATACAGAGCTTCTACTTCAGCCGCGTTTAACGCGCCGTCATAGATTTGGAAGTCGGCAATTTTCCCGCCGAAATAAGGGTCCGGGGCATAAAACGATTTGCCGATATATCCGCTTGGTCCCATCGTCCGTTTAATTTGCTCCAGCGTAAAGCCGCCCGTTGCTCCGGTTCCGGCCGGCTCGCCGTCAATATACAAGGCAAGCTTTCCTTCCTGCCCCTGCACGGTCACCGTTACCAGCTTCCATGTTTGGGTCGGCAGAACGGATGAAGCAATCGCACTTTGCTCGTTTCTCCAGCCGTTTGTCGCAATGCCGGTCCGAGCTCCGCTTGTCGCGTTGTTGTTATTGTTGTATTTAGGCGTCAAGTATAAATAATGGGTATCGTTTTGCCCCAGAGCAAACACCCACTCCGCCGGACGAGTGCTATTCCAGCTTACAAGCGAAGATACCGTTACATCCTGCAGACCGTCCAGCACGCCTTGCGGAATTTCGATATAGGAATCAACGGAGCCTCCGGCAAAATCCGCCACGCCAGTGCCTCCGGCCTCGATGTGACGGGCCTTGTCTTTATTTCTCCAGATGCCGTCAAAATCACCCGCTTGATCCATCACCGTTGTATCCTCTACCTTGCCGAAATCGTAATGCAGCTTCAGCTTTGGCGTTTCTCGCGGCGGTTCAACATCTGTTCCTTTGGATTCGGTAATCATAATCCAGCTAATCTGCGGATCTGCGTTGCCGCTCGCCGCACGGCGCACGGTCAGCTCCAGCTTGCCGCCGGTTGCCGTTACATTGCTATAGCTCAACACGTCGCGTGCCGAGGTGAACACGTAGCCCGGCGTCATGATGTTCCCGTTCAGCAAAATGTTGGCCTTCCGGTTGCCGTTCGAGTATTGAGCCCATGGATCATACAAGCCAACGTAAACGTTGTATTTAGCTTCCTCCACATCAAAGCGATAGGTCAGATCATCGCCCTTATTGCTCAGCAGGTAGCGAAGCGAGCTGAACAAATCGCCGCTGTCCGAGCCATTAAAGTTGGTATTGTCGCCGACATGCCCCCAAGTGGGAGCAGAAGATCCATTATAGGCTTGATCAATAACAGCGCCGTTCAGGACGTTTTCCGCCCCCATCAGCTCTACCATGTCCCGGTAATCCGCTGTATTGGCCCCGCCTGCATGGACAAAATATGCCTTGCCCTCAGGGATCACATAAAGCTTGTGTTGAATTTTTTTGTTGCCGAATTGGGGCAGCGTTCCCGAAAGAATAGCCGGGCCCGGCTTTGCAAAGGCTGTTGCTGTGGAAGTCCAATTCACTGGCGTTGTGACGTCTGTGCCATCGCCTTGTTTGACAACAAGAGTTTCCGGAAGCTGCGGCAGTTTGCCAATTGTTGTGCTGCCGGGAAGCTCCGTCTTGATCTCCACGCGGCCCATGCCGTTCAGATCCTCCAACGTCCATTCATCATGCCAGCGCAGCACAATTTCATCGCCTTGACCGAATTCGATAGGCAGCCAAACGTAACGCGAGTTTTTCAAATCGTTTTTATTCCAGCGGTCGCCCATATAAATAAATTTGCCGTTAGCAGGGTCAACCGGAATCACATGTGTGCTTTGCGAGCCAAAGGTGGTAGAGCTGCCCGGCGCAACATCGCGCATAGGCCTCCACGGCCCCATCAGATTATCCGCTACCGTATATTTGCCAACGTTGGGGTCCCAGCCCGTAGCTCCGGAAGTAATCATGTAATAAAGGCCCTGATACTTGAACAATGCCGGAGCCTCGCGCTGGGCAAGCGGGAAAACCCGCACGTAGTCTTCGCCGTATACGGCCTTGTACTCCGTATCCCGCACCTTGTTGCCGTTCGCATCCTCGTTATTATCCGTATGCCAGCCCACAACATCCGTATAGTCCTCAGTCAATCGTGAAATATACATCGTTAAATTCTCTTCACTGGAATAGATCAGATAAGCCGTGCCGTCATCATCCTTGAACAATGTCATATCGCGGGCCATGCCCGGCTGATCCGGCTGTCCATTGTCCGTGGCATCTTCAGGCGCACGGTCCATTCGTTCGCTTTTGCCATAAACAAATGGTCCTGTTGGTGAATCGCTGATCGCATAACCCGCCTCCGCCTTGGCATAGTTGGCGGTTGAGGTCGCCGAAGGCCCGTCGGTATGCATCCACATGACGTATTTTTCAGTCTTATCATTGTAAATGACCTTTGGTCTTTCAATGATCCGGTCGATGCCGATATCGTTGAGGATGTCGGCTTTATCCTGACGGTCGCGGTACAAAAACGAAATCAGCGGGTCATTGGTGAAGGCGTCCATATCCTTGATTGCAGTCAGCGCCAGACCTTCATCACTCCAGTTGTACAAATCGGTCGACGAATAAACGCGTACGCCCCTTGCAGGCAGGTAGCCATTCGTTTTATCCTCGCCATACCAATAATACTTTTGCGTTTTTTCATCAAAAATAATGCCTGCCCCATGGGCCTGGATCAAGGCTCCGTTCGTGTCGTTCCAGACAGCGCCAGGTTTGAAGGAGGAATAGACCTCGCTCACCGCCAGACCCGCAATGCCCGCAGCAAGCTCCGCAATAGCCGCCCGTATTTTCTCTTGATTGTCCGGGCTTCCATAGTCCTGCCCCGGCTCCGACAGAGCATTGAGAAGGGCATTAGCCGCTGCAATGGAATCGTTCAGAATGCCAACGCTGTAGGGCGAATAATTATCTGCGCCTTTTGCTGCCTCAGCCTCCGTTATTTTATCCTGCAAATCAGAAGCAGGCACCACTACCGATTTCCGAATGATCAGATAGTTGATCAAGGGGTCGTTGTATTGATTCAAGGTTCCCGCTGCCGGACCTTGCACACGCAAATCTAGCATGCCGTCGCTCACCGCAATTTTGCGATAGGTTACCTCCTTAAAAGCGCCGTCGGCCCCGATCGCCATATCGCCGCCGGAAACATTAACGCCCTCAAGCAACAGATTGACGCTGCGGCCGCTCCAAGGGTTCTGGAAGCCGAAGGTGACATCATATTCATCCGAAGACAGCTCAAAACGGTATTCCAGCGCTTTGTCCCTGACCTGGGGGCCATTATAATATCTCAGACTGCCCTCCTTGTTTGCAGCATTGCCTCCGCTAGTTCCGCTTGTTGTTGTCACTAGCCCCCATTGCTTGCCCGTAACGGGATCAGGGCCGTATACCTGCTCCGTCACCGAGGCATACAGACCAAGCTTGTCATTGCCCTCCACTGTAGCAGGCGTGGCATCGCCCGCGTTTACAAAATACAAAATATAATCGTTAGCCTTTAGCTCCTGCTCCGTCCAGTCCGAGGCAGGCGTGCTGTCGCCGCCATCCGCAAAGACAGGTTTCATTGGCGTCCACAATGTCGCAAGCAACATGCAGCATAATGCTAGCGAAATCCATTTTTTCTGTTTGAGCAATGTGTTGCCTCCTTTTAAAAGTAATGATCGCTCTTATTTGTATGCGCTTCCATGTTGTTTAGCAGAACGTCACAACGAATGATAACGAATCCTTTTTGGTCTCGCAACTGAAGAATATCTACGTGAATGAACTGGAGCAAAACGGGGATTTTCCGGGCAAAAACGCAAGAAATTTCATTGAAGCTTGAATTGTTCATAGTTCATTCTGAGCATACCGAGACTATGGGCATGGCCGTGAAGAAGGCCGATTTCCCGAGTGAACAATATCATACGGTGTGAACTGGACCAGCAGCCCTTGGCAAGCGACTCTCTACAGATCTTTCGAGAATCCTGTGCAAAAAAAAGCCTCAATTCCTGGCTTGTCCATAAAGAACAATTCAGGGATTGAGGCTATGGCTTATCCGTCCAGACTCCAAATAATCCGTTTACGTTCAAAATAATCTGTTTATGTTCAAGATAATTTGTTTGTGCTCAAGATAATCTGCGTCCGTTGCCGCTAATCAGTTGATCTTCAGACGGATGACGTTCCACGACGCCTTAGACAGGCGGGAGGTTACGCGTGAGCCGTCAATAGTCGTATTGCCCTTATCGTGAGGCACAACGTTGTTTGGCGCTGCCTTGGAGTTGAAGGCTTTCAGATCATCGTTCTCCATCACGATATGACGGTCAAGAGTTACATTTCCGAAGCTGCGCACATCAATGTCCAGCTCCATTGCTTCGCTCAGGTGACGGTTGACTGCAAAAATAGTCACATAGCCGTTTTCCTCATCATGCACCGCTGTTGCTTCCAAATAAGGAACATCCGTGAAGTCCTTGGCATCGTATTTCGGCGAGTTCACGATGGAGTGGATAACCGTGCCTCTGCCGAAGTTGGAGGCATGCAGGAACGGATAATATGTCGTTTGCAGCCACAGGGAGCCGTCATTTTCCGTCATGATTGGTGCGATAACGTTGATGAGCTGCGCCAGACAAGCCATTTTGACGCGGTCCGCATGCTTGAGGATCGTAATCAGGTAGCAGCCTACAGCCAGCGCGTCCTCATGGTTGTACACGTCCTCGCATTCAGGCGGAGCAATCGTCCAGCGTTCTTCCATGCGGCTTGTGCCGATCGTTTTCCAGACGTTCCATTCGTCCAGTGAAAGCATTAGCTTTTTCTTGCTGCGCTTCTTGGCTTGGGCTGCATCGCAGATTGCAGCCACGCTGCCGATAAAATGATCCAGATTAAGCGATGACGCCAGGAAATTTTCTGTATTGTTGTTGTTATTATTGTAATAGGTATGCAACGACAGGTAGTCAACCTGATCGTAGCACAAATCAAGCACGGTTGATTCCCAATACGCAAACGTGTCCATGCCGCTGCTGGAGCTGCCGCAAGCAACAAGCTCAATTGTTGGGTCAACCCACTTCATTACTTTGGCCGTTTCGTTAGCCAGACGACCGTATTCCACTGCCGTTTTGGCGCCGATTTGCCAAGGACCGTCCATCTCGTTGCCCAGGCACCAGGTTTTGAAGCGATGCGGCTCCTTGTAGCCGTGGGAAATACGCAGATCGCTGTAGTAAGAGCCGGATGGATGGTTGCAATATTCCACCAGGTTGCGCGCTTCGTCGATGCCGCGCGTACCCAGGTTAACCGCCATCATCACTTCGGTGCCGACCAGCTTGGCCCAATCCGCAAATTCGTTAGTGCCTACTTCGTTTGTTTCTGTTGTCCACCAGGCCAGCTCCAGCAAACGTCTGCGCTGCTCCTTGGGGCCAACGCCGTCTTCCCAGTTGTAGCCGGAAACGAAATTGCCGCCGGGATAACGGATAATCGGCACATTCAGCGCCTTGATCGCTTCAATGGCGTCCTGGCGGAAGCCGTTAGCGTCAGCCGTAGGATGTCCCGGTTCATAAATGCCGCCGTATACCGCGCGGCCCAAATGCTCGATAAACGAGCCGTAAATCCGCTTATCTACGGATGAAATAACAAAATTCTTATCAATTAACATGGTCGACTTGACAGTCATCGCTTCAGCCTCTTTTCTTTGAATTAGGTAAAAGCAAAATCCTGATATTGATAACTTCACTATATTTGTAACATAATAGAGGTATCTAAACAACAGCAATTCTTTAGAATTCGATAAATAACTAATTCTGACTAAATAAGTTCCCGGATTTCTTTGAAAGGTGTGCTTTCTGATGTTGCATGTATTTTGGCGAATGAGACTCATCGCAAGAAATGTCCCCCGGCAAATTGCAAAAAAAGTCGTTGAGCCATTAATCACTCGTTGATGAAAGCACATTCTGCCGGACATTTATGTCCGTCAGCTCGCTGAAATGCTGGATTTCTGGTTTCTAACGGAAGCGGATGTCCATTACGGGGGAAAAAAGCTCTAAATCAGACTCAAAAACCTCTGTAACGGACATTCGTTTCCGTTAAAAGACGAGCTGACTCCAAAATCAAGCTTTAACGGTCATTTATGTCCGACGTACGTTGTCCATATCATCATCCATACATCACTCATTCATTACATTGCACCGCCGCATATTTGTTACATCGCACCATTGCACACATTCACTACATATCCCTCAACACTGCAAGCAGAAGCAAGCAACATCCCATTTTGCACCTGAAGGAGCTCATTATGTATCTGACAACAAACACGGAGTCGCTGGCCGTCTATGAAGCGCTGGCTAGCGAAATCCGCCTCAAAATTATCGACCTGCTTTACATCAAGGAAATGTCCATCAAGGAGTTGGCGGCCAAGCTTTATCTCAGCAATGCCGTTGTCAGCAGCCACGTTGGAAAGCTGGAAAAAGCCGGCGTTGTTGGCAGCGAAATGAGGCGCATCAATGGAGGCACTTATAAATTCTGCTTCGTGACAACCGAATTTATGCAAATCAAGCTTTCTCCGCCGGCAACAGAAATCAATGTCAAGGAACTTTCTATTCCGGTGGGCCACTATACCGAGCTTGAGGCGTCGCCGACCTGCGGCATTTCCACGACGGAGCGGTTGATCGGACATTACGACGATCCTGTCAGCTTCCTTGACCCCGAACGGGTTCACGCCGGCATTTTATGGTTTGCGAGAGGGTATGTAGAATATCGCATTCCTAATTATTTGCTGGGCGATCAATCTCTGAAGGAGCTTGAGATATCTATGGAAATTGGTTCGGAGGCACCCGAAATTAATGAGCATTGGCCTTCCGACATTTCCTTTTCGCTGGACGGCAAGCCTGTTGGCATTTGGACCAGTCCGGGCGATTTTGGCGAGCAGCGCGGCCGCTTGACCCCGCTATGGTGGAATCCGAATGTCAATCAATATGGTATGCTGAAGGTTCTTCGTCTTAACCGGCACGGAGCCTTTATCGACGGCATGAAAATATCCGAAGCAACGGTCGACATGCTGGACCCTGGAGCTACCTATTGGACATTGCGAATCAGTGCCGAGGACCTCAAAAAAGGACGAGGCGGGCTGACGCTCTACGGACGGGGTTTTGGCAACTACGAGCAGGATTTGTTAATCCGGATGCGTTACACGGAGCGAAGCTAGACAGACATAGATAGACAGAGCTAGATAGGACTGCCCCGAGAGTGACGCACTATTGCCGTTCCATACAAACCAAGCAAAGCCAGTGCTTGTTCTGCGTCTAGTGTGACGGCCGTTCTTTTTTCTTAAGCGCTAAAGTGTTAAACTTCTAAGGGAAATAAAAAGGATACAAAAAGGGATTTAGAAATGAGGAGGAGTTAAAGAGATGCCAGCAATTGCAGATTTACAAAAGTATGCTGATCTGATCGTCAGAACAGCGGTTAACATTCAACCGGGGCAAGAGCTTTGGATTAATGCCCCTATCCATATTCCGGAGCTTGTTCGTCTGGTCGTAAAACGCGCCTACGAGGTAGGAGCAAAGCACGTTCATGTAGAATGGCGCGACGAGGAAGTTACAAAATTGATGTACAACCTTGCGCCTGATGAAGCCTTTCAGGAATACCCTTCCTGGCGCGTTCAGGGAATGAATGAAATCGCGGAGCGCGGCGGAGCTTATTTGCTGATCAAGTCCGACGATCCCGAGCTGCTCAAAGGCGTCGATCCCAAGCGAATCGCCGATTATTCCCGCGTTTCCTCAGCTGCGCTCGTCAATTGGCGCAACTATACGTCCTCCAAAAGAGTATCCTGGTCCATCGTGGCGGCTCCATCCGACAACTGGGCCAAGCTTGTTTTCCCGGAGCTGGATAAGGAAGCGGCCGTGGAGGCTCTGTGGGAAGCGATCTTCAAGGCCGTCCGCGTCAAGCTGGATGACCCTGTCGCGGCATGGGAGGAGCACAATAATACGCTGCTCGCCAAACGCGCTTACTTGAACGACAAGCAATACAAAAAGCTCCACTATCGCGCTCCGGGCACGGATCTTGTTATTGGTCTGCCCAAAAATCACAACTGGAATGGCGGCATCTCCAAAAACGAGCGCGGCGGTACGTTTAATCCCAACATCCCTACGGAGGAGGTCTACACCGCGCCTCATAAGGATGAAACAAACGGCATAGTGAGCAGCACCAAACCGCTCAGCTACCAAGGAAACCTTATCGAAAACTTTAGTCTCGTTTTTCAAAACGGGCGGGTTATAGATTTCAAAGCCGAAAAAGGCTACGACTCCTTGAAGGAGATGCTGGATCTGGACGGCACCTCCCGTTATCTGGGAGAAGCAGCTCTTGTTCCGCATCGTTCTCCCATTTCGGATGCCAACATCATTTTCTTCAATACTTTATTTGACGAAAATGCATCTAACCATCTCGCTCTGGGCAATGCGTATCCAACCTGCGTAGAGGGCGGCGCGGCCATGTCCAAGGAGGAGCTGCAACAAGCCGGACTTAACCAAAGCTTCCTGCATGTCGACTTCATGATCGGCTCCGCCGAGATGGATATCGACGGAATTACCGAAGACGGCAAAGTCGAGCCGGTCTTCCGCAAGGGCAACTGGGCGTTTTAAGGTTGTTGATTAAAATAGCAAAGGGCCTTCTATTCCACCTGTATAGTGGTTTAGAAGGCTTTTTTTATTTCAATAGGCACCTTTATTGGCAAGATTGTGAGTGTTATTGTATGGAAAATCAAAAATGTATAACTCATTACAGAACTTTCCCCTCGTTGACGATATAATCAGTACAACAAACACAAAGTGAAGGCTGGGGGCCACTGATTATGAAGAAAAAACAAATGTTGACCAAAATGGGATTGACCATGCTCGGAGTTGTGATCGGAACCGGAATTATGATGAACGATCAAGCGTATACGGCTGTAAAAGGGGTCTTCAGCGACGGAGGCACAAAAAATATGATCGGTTTTAACAATGTATATGGTTTGGGCGGCAATGCCTCGCTTGGCGCCATTGATATCGAAACCGCCCTTATGATGGTGCAGCAGCAGCGCAGCCAGCTTCTGGAACAACAGTTGAAAACTCAACTCGAAGCAGTCCAAGATCGCAACAAGTACATTGCGGAGCTGAATCTTCTATTGAACCAAGTAACGACCGCCATGATAAAACCAATAAACGGAAATTACAGTCTGGATGCCGCCATCCAAAATTCCTTGCTGGAAAAAGGCGTACCCCTCCAGAAGAAAAGCATGTATAGCATGGCCGAAATGAATGCAATAATTGAAAAACTGAAGTCACTCATCGATTCTAATAACAGTTCACAGCAAATGGACATGTTACGTATGCAGAGTTTGACAAACAAGCGGAATGAAGCTTTTGACCTAATGACCAACTTCGTCAAAAAAATGCATGATTCCAGAAGCTCCATCATCGGCAATATGCGTTAATAATTATTCGTTCAGACACAGCACAATTCTGTTATAATCAGGCTGACTATATGTGACAAAGCAGCCCTGTTCTTTTATGGAGAGATGATTATGACGGATATTGTATCCTTTTTGAAAGGCAATCCATTGCTGCGCGGCGTACCCGACGCGGAGCTTGCCAGTGCGGCTGCGATTATGGAGATTTTACACTTGCACGATGGAGAACGTTTTATCACAGAGGGAGAGGCTGGGGATTGCTGCTATTTTATTATGAGCGGTCAAGCTCTGGTTTCTTCGCGCAATTTAATTGGTCGCCCTGTTATTCTCGGCGTCCTCGGTGAAGGCGCCTTGGTGGGAGAAATTGCTTTACTTTTGGATGAGACGCGAAGTGCAGATATTAAAGCGTTGGGCGAGCTCACGCTTCTGCGACTAGGGACCGCTCCATTTTATCGCTTGGCCGAAGCAAGTCCCCTTTTTCATGAAAGCTTATTGTTTTCGGCGCGTATACGCCAGGTTCACGGGCTGCTTCGCAAAGCAACCATCTGGTCATCCATTGCAGATGCAGAGCTTCGAGGCCTGGCTGAAGTCACGTCCAGACAACAAGTATCCAAGGGAGATATTATTGTAGCCCAAGGTGAACAGGCCAATGCGCTTTATATGATTGCCAGCGGCAAATTTCAAGCCATTAGTTCGGGACGAAAAAAAGCCGTTTTGGGAAGCGGAGATTGCTTCGGTGAAGGCGACCTCCTGCTAAATAAAAACTGCAGCGGAACAGTGACTGCCCTGGAGGACGGGGAGCTTCTGCTTATGGGCAAGGATGAATTTCATTACATTTTGCAGCAATACGAGCAGGTTCAGCGACATTTTCTGGAGCTTGTCAACATTCGCTATCCCGATGCCGTTATAGGGGCAATCCTCTGCTGGACAAGAAACCTCTTGAGCCTGAAAAAAAGTCCGAGACCGTTAAAAGCGATGCCTGGATGAACGTGCTGTTTATTCTGGGAGGCTTGTTTATTGCTTCGACGGCTCTGGCCATATGGCTCAAGCATCCGATATGGACGGGTGCCTCTCTCCTCTTTGGCAGCGTGACAGGCCCTGTCGCCTTTGTCTCGTACATCAGAAGCTCGCAATTGCTTGGTTATCGGATCAGTCGGCTGGCACAGGTATTTGTGCTTTCAGCCTTCACAACCGTACCGTTGGCTTGGCTGATCGAGCGCCAGCTTTTGTTTAAAAGCAGTTCATGGCTAACCAATCCGGGACCTATTACAGAACCAATCACCGTTAGTTTGATCGAGGAAGGCCTGAAGCTGCTGCTGTGTATCCTGATTCTTCGCAGCGGAAAGCATCGCTTCCTGATGGACGCCGTCGTATTCGGCGCTGCCGTAGGAATGGGCTTTGCCGCTGCAGAAAGCCTCTGGTATGGGTGGAATTACATGCAGCAAGGCAAGGCCTCCGACATGCTTGCCGTGATGTGGGTACGCGCGCTGCTGTCTCCTTTTGGCCACGGCACCTGGACGGCCATAGCATCTGCCGGTTTGTGGTACGGACTTAAAAACAGAGGCCGCCCAACATCACGACAGGCCGTTAGCCGAAATGTCTTTGTTATGCTGCTCCTGCTGGCGACCAGCCTGTTGCTGCATGCCTTGTGGAACAGCAGCTTTATGGAAGGAGCCTTTCGTATACCAGGCATGCTTCTTATTGGAGCAGCCGGCTTGTTCATCCTCTTCCGGCTTTTGAACAGAGGCATGCGGGATGAGATCGCAGCATTGAATACACTAAACCCGTCGTTGGGCACGCAGCTACCTGAGCAAGCGGCCCTTCTGGAAAAGCTGGATGCTGCCTCCTCGCCCCAGCCCGTTCTTAGATGCGAGGCCTGCGGAACGCTTGCGCCCAGTCAGCTAAGCTATTGCGCCCGATGCGGACAGGCGCTGCGCTCCAGCCCATGACTGTTTTTCTATAATCGTCTTCACCGTTATTTCTTCACAGCAAAAAGCCGGGCGGTTAAGGGGTACTCCCCGTCCGCCCGGCCTATTTGTTTTTAATCGAGTCACCTTACAAGTCCGTTCCTACTCGACTCCGTCTACAAAATTTTTATCATAATGCTTGTCGCCCTTGTGCTCCAGATCATTTAACGTTTTTTCAAGCGTCAATATGATTTGCTCCTTCACTTCCGCAAGCGTATTGTAGAACAATGCTTCCTCGCTACCCACGATCTTTACGCCGCTTAACGCCTGCATGGAGCTGTAGCGGCGATGTTGATCCGCCAAATCGTCCAAAGCGCCGAGCGTATGCTTCGCCTGAAGGAATAAATCTCTGTGATGCTGTTCACTCAACCGATCCTCTAACTGTTTCAGTCGCGTATACATATAGGCCATCTCCCGTCTTCACGCTTTGTTCTGAATGGTAACTCAGTCACCTTCTCCTCTTATTTTATACCCATTGAAGCGTTTTGCAAACTGGATGTCTTTTTACAATGACAAGGATCACTATTTCCGACATTTCAAAGCTCCTTCCGAATGAACCGGACCTCTATGAGTTAAACGAGACAATGCGCTCACCATCCACATCCCCCTCAAAATTGATATATCAAATTAGCCACATAAGCATGAAACGACATATTACGTTGATTTTATCTCCGTAAAATGACGAGCATTGACAGCTTGTATTCTGCCAAAATGCGATATAGTATAAATCAATACACCGACCATTCATGTCATCATAATCGCTTCCCCGACACGTTCTCTCTGCCTTTGACATACGGCGACCCTTGTGGAACGGCCAAATATCGAGGGTTATCCCCCATTTGTTCTCGGTGCAAACGACATTTTTTACAGCAGCGCATACGGAAACGGACATCGTGTCGAGAGTCAACCAACATCATGCTACAGAAACATACATATACCATTTTGACAAAACGACCTTTAATATGATATACCAAATATGAAAGAGGAGTATTGCAATGACCAATATACCGTTGTATCAAAAAATCGTTGATGCCATCAAGGCGAAAATAGGCTCCGGAGAGCTGGGAAGCGGAGATCAGGTGCCGACGGAAGCGGAATTGTCCAGTCTGTACGGCGTTAGCCGGATTACATCCAAGCGGGCATTGACCGAGCTGGAGAATGAAGGGCTAATCTACCGGGTACAGGGCCGGGGAAGCTTTGTGCGGGAGCAGAGCCAAACTTCGCCCCATGGCCAAGGGCAAGCAGCGGAGGCTGGCGGCCAAGTTCATAGCGGGCCTTACGGCAGTGCTGAAAACAGCGTGCTTTTGATTCTGCCGTTTGCCCATAATCCCGGATTGGGCGATTACGAAAAAGGGATCAATGACTATCTTAGCCAGGCAGGCTACACGCTTAATATCCAGTCCAGCTCCAATTTCGGCCAGCGCAAGCTGCTGGAAAATGCCTTGCGCGGCCCCAATCGGGGACTGATTTATTATCCGGTGGACAGCCATTCCGATGTCGGTACTTTGTACCAATACCGTTTAAAGCAATTTCCTATCGTCATAATGGACAAACAGATCGAGGGTTTACCCTTTCCATCCGTCGTTTCCGACAACTTTGGAGGGGGCTATATGGCCACGGCCCATTTGATCCAAAACCATCATCAGAAAATCTCTTTTATATCCTCGTTGAAGGTAGAGACCTCTTATAGCATCCGGGAGCGCTATTTGGGTTATCTGAAGGCGATGTTCGACCATGGATTACTGGATCGGGAAGCTGCCGATACGACCGATCACTATCTGGCACATGAGGTGGACATCAGCAGAGAAAGTTATATCGGGCTGATCCAAACCTTGCTGGAGCAAGGCGTAACCGCCATCGTAGCCGAAAATGATCTCCGGGCCATCGAATGTATCGGCGCTGCCAAGGAGATGGGGTTATCCGTTCCGGATGATCTCTCCATAATCGGCTTCGATAATATTCAGCTCGCGGATTTAATTGAGCCTAAGCTGACAACGATTTCGCAAAATTTTGAGCAAATGGGCTATATGGCGGCGGAAATGCTGGTGCAGCAAATACGCAATCCCATGCAGCGGCCGGAGCCCGCAATTGTTCCCGTTGCTCTCATGGAGCGCCAAACCGTCAAAACCTTGCAGGGCCGTCCATAATCGCCGCACGCCTGATACTATCGTGACTATTTAACAACCTAAAGGAGAGTCCACATGCTGCATTACATCGACACCAGACAAGGCACAAACAACAAGTACACCTACTCCAACGGCAACGCGCTGCCTTATACGGCCGTTCCATTTGGCATGAACCATTTTGCGGTACAAACCGAAAACGAAGGAAGCTGGTATTTTAACCCGAACGACCGCGTATTCCAGGGCTACCGTCTGACGCATCAGCCAAGCCCGTGGATGGGCGACTTCGCGCATTTCCTGATGACGCCTATTGCCGATGACAAAATCCGCGGCACCGTTTTCACCTGCCAAAGCTCCTACCGTCCGGAGGAAGCTACGTTCAAGCCTAACTATGTAAAGGTGAAGCAGCAGCGCTACAACATCGTGTCCGAGCTGACTCCGACCTGCTACGGCGCAGCTATTCGCGTCAAATACAATTCGGCGCAGCAAGCGGGCTTTGTTATCAACGCCAAGCAAAAAAGCCAAATGACGCTGGACATCAAAAACCGCACCCTAAGCGGCTTTTTCAATAACTACTCCGGCTGCCGCGACGAAAATTTCGGCATTTACGCCGTGTTGACCTTCGATAAAGACATCGACGCAGCAACGACCGGTTATTATGACTCCGAAGGCAACTTTACGCAGGCTGCCGAGCTGGACGGAACAGACCGCCATTTTGTGATCCGGTTCCTGGATTGCGAAAGAGGCACGCTACTGACCAAGCTTTCCACCTCCTACATCGGCTTTGATCAGGCCCGCCTGAACTACAGCCGCGAGCTGGAATTCAGCTTCGAGGAGTTGAAGGAGCAAGCAGCGGACAAATGGAATCATTACCTGAATAAAATCAAGGTGAGCGACCGCGACGAGGAAAAGGTAAAAACTTTCTACACCTGTCTGTACCGCATGTTCCTGTTCCCGCAAAAGTTCTATGAACTGAACGAAAACGGCGAGCCGATCCATTACAACACAACCGCCAAAGAGGTGCAAAAGGGCATTCTCTACACCAACAACGGCTTCTGGGATACGTACAAAACGGTTTATCCGCTTTATTCCTTGATCGCTCCGAAGGAGTACGAGGAAATGATGCAGGGCTACCTTAATTCCTACCGGGAAACAGGCTTCCTGCCAAAATGGCTCTCCCCCGACGAGCGCGGCCTGATGCCGGGAACGCTGATCGACGCAGTTATTGCGGACGCTGCCAAAAAAGGCATCGGCATGGACATGATGCCGGAGCTGCTTGAAGCGATGCTGACTGCCGCAACGACGCAAAGCCAAAAGGACGGCTACGGCCGCCAGGGCACAATCGACTATCTGAAATACGGCTACGTGCCGCTGGATTACCATGAGAGCGTCAACCATACGCTGGACTACGCCTACAGCGATTTCTGCATCAGCCAGGTGGCAAGCGTGCTGAACAAAACCGACGTAGCGGAGAAATATAAGCAAAGCTCCTTGAACTACCGTAATATTTTTGACAAGGAAACGGGCCATATGCGTGCAAAAAGCAAGGACGGCGAGTTCCGCCCGGGCTTCAGCGATACGAGCTGGGGACTAGATTATGCCGAGGGCAGCTCCTGGCAAAACGGCTATGCCGTATACCACGACTTCCAGGGCCTGATCAACGAGCATGGCTCCAGCGACAAGTTTTTTGAAAAAATAACAGAGCTGTGCAATAAAGCGCCGGACTTTGATGTTAAAGGCTACGGCTTTGAAATTCACGAAATGAGCGAAATGGCGGCTGTCGATTTCGGCCAGGTGGCGATTTCCAATCAGCCAAGCTTCCATATTCCTTATCTGTTCAACTATGTGGGCCAGCCTGCGTCCTCGCAAATCGTTATCAAGCAAATCATGACGCATCTGTTCAACAGCGGGTATGACGGCTTCCCTGGCGACGAGGACAACGGCAGCATGTCCGGCTGGTATGTGTTCAGCTCCATGGGCTTCTATCCGGTTTGCCCGGGCAGCAATGAATACGTGCTTGGCATTCCATTGTTCGACAGCGTAACGGTTGAGCTGGCTAACGGCAAGCAGCTACAAGTCAATACGGAAAACAACAACCCGCAATCCAACTTTGTCAGCAAGCTTGAGGTAGACGGCGAAAAGTATACCAAGCTGTTCATTACCCACGAGGACATCATGACGGGCAAAACGCTGGATTTCCGCCTTGGCCTGGCGCCAACTCACCGGAGCTACAGCGCGGAAGAGCTTCCGTTTTCGTTGACGGCTAAGAAGTAAAAAAAGCGGCACTTTTAGCGTTTTAATAACACTGAAAGTGCCGCTTACTTTATTGTCAATTCACTCACCCTCTCCTGCTGACCAGCAGCAAAACAAAGGAGATGGCAATAATAGCCCCCGTCCATGCCCAAGCTATCTCCATGTTGCCAGAGTCAACCGCAACATAGATGGCTGTAGGAAGGGTCTGGGTTTTTCCGGGGATGTTCCCCGCAATCATCAACGTGGCGCCAAATTCCCCAAGACTGCGGGCAAATCCGAGAATATAAGCCGTTACAAGCGAACGAAACGCCAGCGGGAGCGTAATATACCGCAATACCTGAAATTCATTTGCCCCGATAGAGCGTCCGGCATCCTCCAAATCCCGGTCTATGGATAAAAAACCTGTTTTCATCGTTTGATAAACCAGCGGAAAAGCAACCACAACCGCTGCCACAACTGCCGCCCACCATGAAAACACAATCGGCGCGTCAAACAGCCATTCGATCCATTTCCCGAGCCAGCTTCTGCGTCCCAGCAGCATCAGAAGCAAAAAGCCAACGACCGTTGGCGGAAGCACTAACGGCAGCATAAATGCCGTTTCTACAAAAATCTTGCCTCTAAAGGAGCGGCGGGACATCCAATGAGCAACAGCTACACCAATAACAATAACGATAATACTGGAGAGCAACGACACCTGCAAGGACAGTTTGATTGGAAGCCAAAAATTTTGCCAGTTAACCATCATTATTCAGCAACGGAAAATCCGTATTTAACAAAAATATCCAATGCTTCTTGCGTTTGCAAATACGAGTAGAAAGCTTCAGCTTCTTTGGCGTGTTTGGTTGCTTTTACGATACCGATCGGGTACTGGATGGCCTTGTAGGTCGATGGATCAACAACAAATGCGATTTTCACTTTATCCGACGACAATGCATCGGTTTTATATACAAAACCCGCATCCGCGTTTCCGGTTTCCACATATTGCAGAACCTGCCTTACATCCTTGGCCTGAACCGATTTGGACTGGAGCGTATCCCACAGGTTCAGGGCTGTCAAAGCTTCCTTCGTGTAATTTCCTGCCGGTACGCTTTCCGGAATGCCGATTGCAATGGTTTTTACTTCGGTATTGCTCAAGTCCTCAACCTTCTGAATCACAGCGGCGGAATCTGCAGCGGCAACCACAACCAATTCGTTCTTCAGCAGGTTTGTTTGCTGGCCGGAATCTATTAACCCTTCATCAACAAGCGCGGTCATGTTTTTGACAGCGGCCGACAGGAATAAATCGGCAGGCGCTCCCTGCTCGATTTGCTGCTGCAATGCGCCGGAAGCGCCAAAGTTAAAGCTCAGCTTTATGCCGGAATGATTGGCTTCATACAGCTTTTGAATGTCGGCCAAAGCATCTGTCATACTAGCGGCAGCAGAGATGGTAAGCTCAACCGTTTCAGCGGGCTTCTGACTCTCCTCCGGCTGCTGGCCTTGCTCCGATGTGCTTTCTGAGGAAGCAGCCGCAGATGCCGGCGCATTAACATTTGTATTTTGAGAACCGCCGCAGCCCGTAAATACCAGCAGCAGCGCAGCAAACAGCAGGACAAGCCATTGATTTTTAACCCCATTAAACATATGAATCCCTCCACATTCTCTCAAACAAAACAAAACTAAAACATACATATCATAACAAAACAAAACTATACTTCATCAATATATATCGTTTCATGATATAAATCAATGTTTTTATATCACCTTCATATCGAGTTCATATGATTTGATTCAATTTGGTTATTTGGGCCCGAATATTTTCAAACACAAAAACCTCTCCAATATTGAAGAGGCTTAATGGATGATTTCATTTCAATTGTCCCTATTTTGTCCTGATTTTGTAGTATGTACAATCAGTGATTCATCTTCATGACTGTACTTCTCCTTATAAATAGTCATTAAGCCGGCCCGGTTTAATTCCTCGACATGCATTTCAGACAACGCCTCCAGAAGCTGCATCCCGTGCTCCGTCAACCCGATAAAAACACTTCGCCTATCGGCAGGATTAGGAAATCTCTGGACATAATTCAAGCCTTCGCATCGTTTAATAAGTCCCAAACAAGCATGCGGCGTAATTTGGAGGCGTTCCGCAAGCTCCTTCGGCGTCGCGCATTCTCTGTCCGGAAAACCCATAATGGCCAGCATAAGCTGATGATATTGAGGGGTAAGTCCCTGCTCTCTCGCCGCCTCTTCGCTGAAACGAATAAACTTGCGAATGCGGTATCGAAACAAAGCCAGCTCCTCGTAAACCTGTTTAGGCAACCGTTGATTACTCATGTCCCGCTCCTTAACCTGTGAATGAATAACTATAGTCTATACGATTCAGGAAGCCAGGACAATCAAGGAAAAGTCTCCACGCGGCGCGCTTATAGATAATTCGGATATCCGACAAATTTAAAATCTTTGCCTAGCTGCCCAACGCTGAGATCGGCCAGCTCCACCGCATCGCTCATTTGCGGTAAACCCATGCCTGCCAAGAAAGATGGAGCATTGCGGCCTCCAATCAGCTTTGGAGCCATGTAAATGATTACTTTATCAACAAGCCGATGTTCAAAAAAGGAAGCGTTCACCTCGCCGCCTCCTTCTATGAGAAGGGAGGAAATCAACTCCTTGCCGAGCGTATGAAGCACCTCCGCAGGATGGACCCTGTCCCCTTGGTCCGTAACAAATACGCGGATACCAGCCTCCTCAAGCGCTTTTTTCCTCTCGGGATCATGCCGCTTTGTCGTAAATACCCATGTCGGAGCTTCTCCGTCGGTTACGACTCTTGCGTGCAATGGAAGGCGCAACGTGGAATCCATAATGACCCTGACGGGATTTCTCCCGTTTGGCAATCTTGTCGTTAGCTGCGGGTCGTCCTTGATCACGGTATTGGCGCCAACCAGAATCGCGGCATGCTGATTGCGCAAAACATGAACGTCCTCGCGCGCAGCATCCGAGGTGATCCATTTGCTGTGAAACGAATGGCTTGCGATTTTGCCGTCCATCGTAATAGCTGATTTCAACGTGACAAACGGCGTTTTTGCAAGGATGAACTTGTTGAACACTTCATTCATTTTTCGGGATTTTTCCTCGCAAACGCCAACGATGACTTCAAGTCCGGCTTCTTGCAGAATAGCTACGCCTCTTCCCGAAACCAAGGGATTGGGATCCAGTGTGGCGATCACAACTTTTTTAATGCCGGCTTCAACGATAGCTACCGCGCAAGGTCCGGTTCGACCATGATGGGAGCAAGGCTCAAGCGTAACGTAAATCGTAGCGCCTCTTGCATGCTCGCCTGCCATACGGATGGCATGAATTTCGGCATGGGGCTCTCCTGCCTTCATATGAGCGCCAACGCCTACAATGCGATTGTCATTAACAACGACAGAACCAACCAGAGGATTGGGATCGGTTTGTCCCTTCATAGCCATCGCATTTTGCAGCGCCAGCTCCATGTAAAATTCATGATTAGTCATTGTTGCAGCAGTCCTTGTCTTCGCCCAAGCCATCCTCTTCGTTTAAATGGCCGGAGCGATGTATTTTGGTTTGCAGATACTTTTCATTATACTCCGAAACATCTCCCCATAGCTGCACCCGTCCTGCAACATCCAGGCCAGCTTTGCCCAATGCATCCAGCTTTCGAGGGTTATTCGTCAGAAGCGAAACCGGCTTGCTCCGCAGCGTCTTCAACACCGCAATGGCGTCGCTGTAATCCCGCGCATCGTCGGCAAAGCCAAGCTGAAGATTGGCATCCACCGTATCAAAGCCATTTTCCTGCAAAATATAAGCAAGAGCCTTGCTGAAAAGACCAATGCCTCTTCCTTCATGGTTGGCCAAATAAAACAAAGCGCCGCTTCCATGCTCCGCGATTTGCTTCATCGATTGCTTCAATTGGAAGCCGCAGTCGCAGCGCTTGCTGCCAAAAATATCGCCGGTATGGCAAATGGAGTGAAACCGGATCAAGGCGCTTTCCTCTTGCTCGAAATCTCCGTATACGAGCACGCTGGACTGTTGAAGCTCAGCCAAATTGACAGCGGACAGCTTGGCGACGATGCGCTCGAAATCCTCCGTTACCTCCTTGCAGTTCAACCAGCAGTACCATTTGAACTCGATGGTTTGCCCATCCAGGTTAACCGGCAGCTTGATGGGACCAACCAGATAAATAGCCCCTTCATCCTTTTGGATCAGCTTTATTTTTGGTTGCAATAAGGATAGCACTTTAGGGTCTAAGGTTTTTATGGCGGGCATGTGTATGTCTCCTTTTCCAGGCTATATAAGTCGAACAAAGAATGCAGCGAAGAGGCTGCCATGTGAAGTGACTTATACAGAGGAATAATTGTTGTTTTTAATATGTGTAAAAACAATGCTTGTACTCCCGTCATCCGTATGTTGATGTACATAAGAAGTTTTCACCGGGATATGATATAAGTCATAATAAATTAATATTCGTATAAGTAATTTATTATAAGTTGGCAGGCAAGTCAATAGGTAAATCGGCGCCTATCATAGAGAAAAGCCAAGCTGGCCGGAATGTTCCGCTGGCATGCTTGGCTTTATCTGCTTCATTATGTTCGGTCGGATTTCACTACAGGCTTCTTGCGCAGCTTCGTAGCTTGCTCAAAGGAATAAGCTATGGAAATAAGCTTGGCTTCGGCAAAAGCTGTTCCGGCAAATGTAATACCAAACGGCTGACCGTTAGCCAAATATCCCGCAGGCACGGCCACAGTGGGATACCCGGCCCGGGCGCTCAAATCCGATCCGACATCGGCCGGAAAAAGGATCGCGTCCAGCTCGTCGTGCTTCAAGGCGTAATCAATGCCTCTGTCCTGCGACTGAATCAGGTCGGATACAGACTCCATCATATAGTCTTTATTTTTAAGAGCGCCGCTTAACCCCGCCCGGTATTGCAGCATATCCTGACCATAACGGAGCGCATGGTCCTTATGCTCCTCATTCCAGGCAATAAGCTCATCCAGAGAATGAACAGGGGCATGAGCCGGAAGCTTCTGCAAATAATGATTAATGCTGTGCTGAAATTCCAGGTTTAGCTTGTTCCACTGCCAAGGTCCATCAAAAGAAGGAATTTCGATGGACTCGATCACCTCCGCGCCTCTCTGGCGAAGCGTTTCGATGGCTTCGCTAAACAAATTTTCGTCATAGGCGGAAAGATCGCCCTTCGGAACCTCCCGGAATACTCCAATCCGCGCGCCCCTCAAGCCGTCCTTATTCAGAAAGGCGGTATAATCCACGTTATTGTCGTTATTGTCGTTATTTCCATTATTACCGTTATTGGCAGGATTGCGCCATGTCGCCGGGTCCTCTTCATCACGGCCTGTCAGCGCCCCTAATAATACTGCCGCGTCCGTAACCGTCCGGGCCATTGGCCCCGCCGTATCCTGACTATAAGTGAACGGAACAACTCCCGTACGGCTGATCAAACCAACGGTAGGTTTGATGCCAACGACCGATTGCTGCGTTGCCGGGCTCAAAATAGAACCCGTCGTTTCCGTACCCACTGCAGCCGCAGCGAAGGTCATTGCAGCCGCGGCTGCCGAACCCGTGCTGGAGCCGCCTACGAAATAATCGCCATAGGGATGACGAACCTGGCCGCCTATTGCGCTATATCCCGCCCACATCGTGGAGGACATGCCGTTTGCCCATTCCGTCAGGTTGGTTTTGCCAAGCAGAACAGCCCCGGCTTCCCGAAGCCTTTTGATCAAAAAAGCATCCTCCTGCGCCACATGCCGGGACAACGCAAACGCACCGGCAGTTGTCCGCATTTTGTCCCTTGTTTCAATATTGTCCTTGACCAGAATCGGAATGCCGTGCAGAAGACCCCGGCTTCCCTTGCTTTGCCGTTCCAGATCAAGCGCCTCCGCTATAAAAATAGCGTCGGGATTCACTTCCAGGACCGAATTGATGCCAGGTCCGTCCTGGTCATAACGGGCTATGCGGAGCAGATAATAAAACACCAGCTCCCGCGAGGTTAAGCTCCCATTCTCCATAGCTTGCTGCAGCTCAAGAATGGTGGCCTCCTCCGGGTCCAGCGAAAGCGTAATGTGATGGTGCTCTTCATTCATTGGATATACCTCCGACTTTATGGATAATTGGAAAATTCGTCCTGCTTTTGATTCCATCCTATCATGAAAGCCTGTTCGATTCACGGGGTAAAACGTTTATAGTTAAAGTCTAAAAGTTCGCCCTGTCGCTTTCCTGGAAACTTTTCCATTTCTAATAACGTTTATTAAGTAACAATGGAGTCCCTTTAATTCTAATAAGAGAGGAAATGTTTAAATGAAGAGTAAACCGTTACTGTTCCCGCTAGTTCTCTTGCTAACTCTGCTTGCCGCCTGCAGCAATTCTTCTAAAGAATATGATTTGGCTGGCATTACCCAACGATTCGAGGATGCTGAACTTCACCTGAAGCCTCAAACCGGGGACGGTTATCCTACAATCATGAATGTAGCTCCGGCTGTCTATGAATTGCTGGACGATACCTTATATATCTATGTGTTTGAATCGGAGGATAAGGCAGTTGACGCTCTGAAGGATTTAAACGTAAAGGAATCGTTTAGCCCAGATACATACGAATATCCATTAAAAAACGCATGGATTGTCTACACGCCCTCGTCCCCTTCTAATGTAAACTTTGATAAGCAAATTCGCGATATTATTAAGGCTGCAGGGGCCTGAATTCGGATTTCTGGACATCCAGTTCCCTCAAAAATAAAGGAGCTGTCTGAAAAGTCAAGTGGAACGAATTACTATTCAGCATAGGACAAATAGGTTTGAAGCTTCCAAGACACCCTTTTCCGGGAAGTACCGGTTTTGCTGAATAATGATTCATTGCAACAGACTTTTGAGACAGCCCCTCTTTTACAGATATTATCGTCTTACTCTACCTTCAAAACATATTGCGCAATATTTTTGCTGTGGTCGCCGACGCGCTCCAGGTTGTGGATCATATCCAGAAATATCGCTCCGCTATTACCGGTGCAGGCGTTCTGGTTAAGCCGGTTAATATGGGCCTTTCGATATTCCCTCTCCATCCGGTCCAGCTCCGCTTCGTGAAGAAGCACCTCATCGGCCGCGCTCCGGTCATGATGCTCAAGCGCGTATATCGCCCGCTCCACGGCCCGGTCGGCCAGTTCCAGCATGTCCTTCAACTGCTGCTCCGCATCCTGCGAAATTTCAACTTTGTTTTCCGCGCAATATTGAGTCAGCTCCACGATATTTTCCGCATGATCGCCAATTCGCTCAATATCATTTACCGCATGCATAAGACCGGTCGCCCGCTCGGATTCCGCCTCCGGCAAGCCGTTCTGATGGATTTGCACCATATAATCGGTTATTTTTCGCTCCAGCTCGTTCACGAGCTGCTCCTTCTGAAGCGCCATATTGGCTGCTTTTGCATCCCGGCGGAAAAAGTACCCGGTAGCATCCTCCAGCGCTTCCCTTGCATATTTGCCCATGCGCATAATTTCATGCTGGGCCTGTCCCAACGCCATAGAAGGCGTAGCCAGCAGCCGGACATCCAAAAATTTGGGTGCAAACTCCAGCTCGTCCATTTTGCCCGGAACCATTTTGGTCACGACCCAAGCCAGGAACGGAATAAGCGGGAAGAAAATAATCGTATTGGCTACATTAAAAAATCCGTGCGCATAAGCAATTTGCATGCGTACGTTAACGTCGGGGCCCATCCACATCAGTACATTGTAGACCAGGGGCAGCGAAATCATAAATAGAATAACGCCAAACACATTAAACATAACATGCACAAAAGCGGCGCGTCTGGCTGCTATTGATGCGCCTATGGAAGCAATAACTGCTGTAATCGTCGTTCCGAGGTTATCGCCGAACAGGATTGGCAAGGAGTGGCGGAAGCTGATCATGCCTTCATCCGCAAGCGTTTGGAGAATGCCGATTGCCGCCGTCGAGCTTTGAATGATAACGGTAAAGATAGTTCCCGCAAGAAGCCCCAATACGGGATATTCCGACATGTTTACGATAAATTCCGAAAAAGCGGGCAAATTGCTAAGCGGCTTGAGGCCGCTGCCCATCGTGGACAAGCCCAGAAACAGCATGCCGAAGCCAAATACAACCTGACCTATGTACTGTACCTTTTTTCGGCCGATAAAAAAGAGCAAAATAGCTCCAAGGCCGATAATGGGCAGCGAATACGTTTCAATTTTGATCCCGACGATAAAGGCCGTCATCGTTGTCCCGATGTTAGCGCCCATAATGACGCCGATCGCTTGTCTTAGCGTCATCAAGCCGGCATTGATAAGTCCGATAGCCATAACGGTAGTGCCTGTTGACGACTGAATTAAAATGGTAACTCCGATACCAAATAACACACCCAAAAAAGGATTAGACGTATACTTGGCCAGTACATCTCTCATTTTGTCGCCTGCCGATTTCTGAAGCCCGTCCGACATATATTTGATGCCGAACAAAAAAATGCCGAGTCCTCCTGCAAACTTAAAAATTACATCCTGCCAATTCACTCATTCTCCCCCTGTACCCAAATGATAGGAGCGCCACAGGCGCCTCCCCCATTATAAGTAATTTACAAAACATTAATAAACCCTTTTTCGACAAAAAGATAAAAAACCGGCCATAAAGCGGCGGTGTGAGCAATTCCATTGACCGTCCCCTCCCGATGGGGTATAACGGGCTTAACCTACTCTAGGAGGTCATTCATTTGAAAACACATCTGCCTGACTCTTTTTTGGCCCTGGTCGTTGATACAAACGACTCTTCCTTTTCAGTTGCGCCACGGGCTTTAACTCTTAACGATCTGCCGGCAGGAGAGGTGCTGATTCGGACCGCCTACTCCAGCGTTAATTTCAAAGACGGGCTGGCTGCCACGCCGGACGGAAAAATCGTAAGCTCCTACCCCTTCGTTCCCGGAATCGACTTGTCCGGCTACGTCGTTTCTTCCAGCGATGAACGTTTCGCGGAGGGCCAGCCCGTCCTTGCAACCGGCTACGGCCTTGGCGTTTCCCACTACGGAGGCTTCAGCCAATATGTCCGCATTCCGGCAGACTGGCTCCTCCCGCTTCCGGCAGGGCTGACGCCCAGGGAAGCTATGCTGTATGGAACGGCCGGCTTTACAGCGGCAATGTCCATACAAGCGCTTGAAGACCACGGCATAACTCCCGAAAAGGGCAAGGTGCTCGTCACCGGCGCAACAGGCGGCGTAGGCGGGGCGGCTCTAGCCATGCTTGCCAAAAAGGGCTACTCCGTATCCGCCAGCACGGGAAATGCAGATGCTGCCGTTTATCTTGAGCGCCTTGGCGCTGCCGAAGTTCTCTCCCGCGAGGAAGTGAAGGCGCAAGGAGACAAGCCGCTTAACAAGCAGCTTTGGCAAGCAGCCGTCGATTCTGTAGGCGGCGACACCTTAGCCGCTATTTTGAGCAAGCTGACCTACGGCGGAGCCGTCGCCGCAAGCGGTTTGACGGGAGGGACAAAGCTCCCGGCAACCGTGCTTCCGTTTATTTTACGCGGCGTCAGCCTGCTGGGCATTGACTCCGTCTACTGCGGCCGGGAAAAACGAATCAAGCTTTGGGAGCGGATGGCAACCGACCTGAAACCGGATCATCTGGATCATTTATTGGACCGCGAGGTTTCTCTTCATGAGCTGCCGGATGCGCTTCGCGATATTTTGCAATCCAGAACACTGGGACGAATCGTTGTTAGCCTGACTTAGTTAGATTGATTTAGTTGAAGCACCCAGCCCCGAACAAACTAAAAAAGCCGCCCTTAAGGCGGCTTAAACGGGGCAACTTTCTAATTGCTTACTACTATCTCTTTGCTATCTCAGGCTTAGGCTTGCGCTGCTCGCTTCCTCCAGCATGTGCCGCTAGCTACAGCCGCCTAATTATGCTTACTGCAAGTCTGTTGCTTTTGTTCCCAGCGGCTTCCGCGTCTTCACGTCTTCGAAAGCTCAATAAAGCCTTCCCCGAACACATCGCGCACATCATGAATCGTAATAAAGGCGTCCACGTCCTCCGCCCGCACGATCCTTTTCAGCATCGGAACCTCTTGCTTGCTAATGACGATATACAATATTTCCTTCGGATTTTTTGTATAATAGCCATGCCCCGACAGCACGGTTACGCCGCGGTCCATTTTTTCAATGACTTGTTTGGCGATATTGTCATGCTTGGAGGATATAATCGTAATCGCCTTTTTGGGATTAAGCCCCTCAATCATAAATTCCATCACCTTCGTGCCTATAAAAAGCAGCACGATCGTACACATAAGCCCTTTCGCCCCAATAATGAAAAAGGATGAAAACGCCACAATCAGATCAAAAAACAGCAGCGCGTAGCTAATGCTCCAATCCAGATATTTGTTAGCGATCCGCGCCAAAATGACCGTTCCCGCCGTTGTGCCGCCGACACGTACAATAAGGCCGATGCCAAGTCCCGCAAAAACGCCTGCAAAAATCGTATTGATCCAAAGCTCGTCGGAATTGATACTCCAGCTTTCCGTAAGATGCAGAAACAGAGAGTTGAACAGCACCGTTATGATCGTATATACCGTTGTCGTTTTATCCAGAAATTTATAGCCCACAATGAGCAAAATGCCGTTCAGAATCAGGTTCATCAACCCTGGCGACCACTGGAACAAATAATACAAAATAATCGTAATCCCCGTAACCCCGCCTTCGGCCAGATCATTAGGAATAACAAACAGATTGACCGCCAAAGCGAAAAAAAACGCGCCAATCATCAAACAAGCTATATCCACTATTCGTTTCTTCATGCTGCATTCCATCCAATTCTTCAAAAAAATCAGCCTGCGCACAGAGCGTACCTGTTGTTCCATAACGCCAAAACGTCTCTTCGCGCTCATAGCTGTCAAGTGGTGTTACCTATGCCCCAGCAATGATTCTAACAGGAGTCGCAAAATTTGTATACAATATATTTTGTTAACGGCTGGAAAACGCAAACAAGGGCTGTCCGAAAGGTCACGTCGAACGAATAATTATTCAGCAGAGAGGACCGGACAAGCTTCCAAGACACCCTTTTCCGGTAGGAACCGGTTTTGCTGGATAATGATTCGCCGTAACAGACTTTTCGGACAACCCCTGACGATTAATCTACGATTGTTTGGCCGTTCGCCGCTTGGCTGCCGCCTGATCTACAACAAGCTGGATTTCCCGGAGCGTGGAGTCAAGACTTTGTCCGGCCAAATAGCGGTTTACCGCTTCCTGGATTTGCGTTTGCAACGTTTCCGTCGAAACTGTGTGCGGCCAATACAGCACCGCATCTTCTCTTGTGACGGCAGCCGCAATCTGTGCCGCCACGGGATTGTCTACGCTTGCCGTCACGATGGAGGGAACAGCCAAAGCGCCGGCCGCGAGCTTTTCCTGTGTGGACTTCCCCGTCATGAAAGCAACAAACTTTTTGGCCTCCTCGGGATGTTTCGTCATGGAGTTAATGACTCGGTAGGTGCCGACGTTAATGTTGGGAACCGTCTTCTCCCGACCGGGAACCATCATAAAGCGGATGTCATTACGGGGATTGCGCTCCTGAATACTGGGGATGTCCCACGTTCCCGTAATGATCATCGCTGCTTTTCTTTCGCCAATCAAGTCCTTCGCTTGCTCATGCTTCAGGCTTTGCCAATCCTGGGGAACGTAGCCCTTGTCTATCATTTCCTTATGCATCCCGATTGCTTCCACAAAGATAGGGTCGGTAATTTTGATCTCTCCCGACTCCAGCTTGCGCGTCCATTCCTGATCCGCGCCATTGTTGGACATAATCGAACCCCAAAAAAACTGGGCCGTTGACCACTCCGCATCCATGGCAATCGGAATGATTGCCTCTTCTTTGAGCCTTTCGCATACCTGCAGCAGCTCATCCCATGTTTCCGGAACCTCCAGCCCAAACCTGTCGAACAACACCTTATTGTAGAGCAGCCCGTCGCTATGCATAACCTCCGGCGCGCCATACACCTTATTATCGATGGTGACGGGCTTTAAAGAATTAGGAAAAAAATCGTCCAAAAACTCCGAAAGCGTCAGGTCCAGGTAAATGTCGCTGCGAAGCGCCCGGAATTCCTCGAACAAGCTGGGAGACCATGTATCGAACACATCCATCTGCTCGCCGCCAAGCAGCCGGATTTTGATGCCCGCCGTATAGTTGTTATTTTGGATAAAATCCGTTTCGATCTTGATGGAAGGATTCTGCTCCTCAAACTCCCTGATTGCATCATAATAAACCTTGCCCGCCTGAGCCGTATCCAGCAAATAGCTTGAATACCGCAGCGTGATTTGCTCGCCGGACGTCTCGTCGTCCCCGTTATTAATCATGGATGCGTTTAAATTACCGCCCGTGCTTTTACAAGCGGGCAGCAGCATGATCAACAGTATGATGCCAATAAATTGTCTCCAGCCTTTTTTGGCCATGATGCCCAAAACCCCTTTGGTCATCTTTTTTAAGTTGAACAAAAGAATTTTAGCGAGAGGGCCGCCATGTGAAAGGTTCTTCCGATCGTAGTTGTTCCCGGATTTCCTTCAATTATATGAGAGTTAATGGTGAAATCCGGGAACACAAACGAGCGCTTCGCTTCTCCAGAACCATTCACACTCTGGCCTGTTGCTTATTTCGATTGTTCAACTTATATGTTTCATACACGTTCCATATAATAGAGGGCGGATGCAAAGTCTCCTGTGCCGTTGCATAACTCTTCCTTGCGGATTACAATCCCTGCGTTCATCAGCTCATCGCCGTAATGGACCCGGCTGGAATCATCGTTTATTCTGTAGCTAAAGTCGCTCTCCAGACCGGCGAGCTTCATTCGTTTCCAGCCTTCGTTAACCCCGTTAAGCACCCGATAATAACCGGCGAGCGCTTCCGTTTTGTCCTCCGACACGACAATCCAGCCCGTAACATTACCGCTGAACGGACTTAACAGCCGGTAGAAAACACCCTTCTGGATAAGCTCCCGATGCTGCTTTGCAAAGGCGATTTGCCGCCTTACGATCTCTCGCTCGGCTTCGGTGAGATGGTTCAGGTCCAGCTCATAGCCGAAGGCGCCAAAATAAGCCACATTTGCCCTTGTTTCAAGCGGCGTTATCCGGCCAAGCTGCTGATTCGGAACCTCGGATACATGGGCTCCCATGCTGCTCAGCGGGTACACAAAGGAGGTTCCATATTGAATCCTCAACCGCTCCACCGCATCCGTATTATCGCTTGTCCACGTCTGCGGAGCGTAATAGAGGATGCCGGGATCAAATCTCGCACCACCGCTGGAGCAGGATTCAAATAAAATATGCGGAAATTCCGACGTTAACCTTTCATACAAATCATACACCCCAAGGATGTATTTATGGAAGACCGTTCCTTGCCCGCTTGCTCCCGCTGAGGCGGAATAACATTCCGTAATGTATCGGTTCATATCCCATTTTACATAGCTGATGGACGCCCCCCGAAGAATGGAGGACATTTGCCGATAGATTTCATCCACTACCTCGCGGCGCGAGAAATCCAGCACAAATTGATTACGGGACGGAGAGGCGGAACGCCCTGGCGTCTCAATGATCCAATCGGGATGGGCTCTGTACAAATCACTGTCCTTGTTGACCATCTCCGGCTCGAACCAAAGGCCAAACTTCATGCCCAGCGCTTCAATCTTGCCCGCCAGTCCATCTATGCCGTCCGGCAGCTTATCCCGGTTGACGCTGCTCCAATCGCCAAGTCCGGCTGCATCGTTGTTGCGGGCTCCGAACCAGCCGTCATCCAGAACAAACAGCTCGATGCCAAGCTCCTTCGCCGTCCGGGCGATATCCAATATTTTTGACTCGTCAAAATGGAACGAGGTCGCCTCCCAGTTGTTTATGAGAATCGGCCTGACGGCATCTCTCCATTGCCCTCGCGCCAGTCTTGTCCGGTACAGCCGGTGAAAGGTTTGGCTCATACCGTTTAGTCCCTCGCCGGAGTACACGATCACCGCCTCCGGCGTTTGAAAGCTTTCGCCGGGAGCAAGCGGCCACTGGAAGCCGTCGGGATGGATGCCCATCAGCACGCGCGTCGCATGATGCGTGTCCACCTCGGCCTGAGCCAGAAAGTTGCCGCTGTATACAAAGCTGAACCCGTACACCTCGCCCGCATGCTCGTCCGCGGAAGGCCGCTTCAGCGCCAGAAAGGGGTTATGCTCCGCGCTGCTCGCTCCCCGAAGGCTGTAAATCCCCTGCACCCCTTGCTTCAGTCCGCCAACAACGACATGCCGCTCCCGGCTCCACGCACCGGCAAGATTCACCATTTCGAAATCGTCGTCTGGAAGATCGACACACAGGCTGAGCGCACGCGTCAATACCAGCTCCTGATTTCCACGATTAATAAAACGCACATGACGCGTCAGTACGGGACTATCCCTAAAAATGCTGTAGCTCAAAATCAGCTCCGCGTCGATCACTTCATCGTATAGCGTTATTTCCAGCGTTTCAGCCTCCTTAGGCTGCTCCGTATACGTCGCTGGCAGCCCTTCCAGCTTTTTTTTGCCAAGGAAAATATCATGGGACTTATACTGAAAGCAGGTAATCCGGCTTCCGTTTTCTTGCAGGATCTCAAACGCCGGATAACGGAAATCGGTCGTTCCGTAGGAGGGATATTCCTGCTTCGTATGCTGTAGCGAAAGCTCGTAGTCGTTTTCGAACACATAAGCGGCAAGCGAACGCAGCTCTCCCTGCAGAAGATGCCGGAACGTCTCCCGCTCCTTCACCCTTTTGCCAAAATAGAGATTGCCAAGCTGCCCATTACGCAAAATGCCAATTACATAGCTGATGTTTTCATTAAACAAATGAAATTCTCCAGAGGCTTCGTTAAATCGTATCGTCATTCCATAATCTCCTCTTTTAGCGAAATGATTTCCCGTGTCTACCGTTCAATACCGCCGTGCAACGCTAGGTATGCCAACTACAGCTTGCCGCCGCTTGTGGCGACGCCTTCAATAAACTGCTTCTGGAAGATGATATACAGCACCAGCATAGGCGCAATCGCCAGCACGGACGCAGCCATCAGCTCGGGATAATCGACCGAATAGGCTCCTTGAATCTTGGCCAGCGCCGACGACAAGGTGGCCGCATTGGAATTGGTATTAACGATCATCGGCCACATCAGATCCTTAAAGGCGAACAAGGCGGTAAAAATGCCCAGCGCCACCATGCCGGAGCGAACGAGCGGAAGCATAATCCGGACAAACGTCTGTCCGATATTGCAGCCATCGAGCTTTGCCGCCTCCTCCAGCTCCTTGGGCAAGCCCATAAAAAACTGGCGGAGAAGGAAGGTGCCAAATGCGCTTACGAGGCCGGGGAACAGCAGGGCAAAAATCGTATTTCGCATGCCAAGCGAATCTACCATTAAATATTGCGGAATGATGAAAATTTGGGTTGGCACCATCATCTGGAACAGCACCAGCCCGAAAAAGAAGTTACGGCCCGGAAATTTCAGACGGGCAAACGCATAAGCCGCCATCGCGCTAAACACAATGGAGCAAGCGATTCTCAAAAACACCATAGCGAACGTATTCCAGTACAGCCTGAAAAAGTTGTTTTGCTGAAGCACCTCGACATAATTTTCCCACTTCCAGACCGAAGGAAAAAACACAAACGGATTCATCGAGGTTGATTCCGTTACCGTTTTGAAGGAAGTCAGCAGCATCCAGCCGAAAGGCAAAATCATGAGTGCAGCTCCGGTAAAAAGCAATAGATGAACAAACAAGCGGGTAAGCCGTTTTTGTTGTGCCACAGGTTTCAACCTCCTTACATGTAATTAACCCATTTTTTTTGCGCTCTCATCTGGATAAAGGTAATCACCATAATGATAAGGAGCAGCAGCATAACGATGGCAGAGCCGTATCCTTTGTTGGAATATTTAAAGGAGTTGTTATAGAACAAATAAACGAGCGAAACCGTATTGTTATAGGCCGGGCTCATGACGTCGATCATCATGTAGATCACGTCGAATACCTGCATGGCCTGAATAAGCGAGGTCACGATAACAAAAAACAAGGTCGGCGATAACAGAGGCAGCGTAATCATAAAAAATTGCCGCATTTTGCTCGCTCCGTCAATATCGGAGGCTTCGTAATAATCCTTGGGAATTTCCTGCAATCCCGCAAGCAGCAAAACCATGTTATAGCCGATAACGCTCCAGATTCCGATAATGGCGATAGAAAAAAGAGAAAGCTTGGGATTGCCAACCCAATCAACGGCGTTGATGCCGATGCGCGAAAGAACGTAATTGATCAGTCCGAAATGCTCGTTATAGAGCCATCTCCATACCATCGTAACCGCAGCCGGGGCCGCAACCATCGGAATAAAATAAATAGTGCGGTAGATGGACTTGCCTCGAATTTTTCCGTTCAGAAAAACGGCGACAATCAGGGAAAGCGCAATGCTGGTCGGCACAACGAGCAGCGCATACAGAAGCGTGTTGCCAACCGCATGCCAAACCTGAGCATCCTGAAACATTTTGACATAATTATCCAGACCGACATAAATGTTGCCGCGGCCGAAATCGCCGCTTTTATGGAGACTAAGAAATGCCGTTTGAATAATGGGAATGATGTTTAGTACAACAAGTCCAATAATAGTTGGCGCGATCAGAAACCAGCCCCAGCTCCATTCACCCCATGTTTGTCTGGAGATCCGTTTGGCTGCTAGTCTATTCATAGTTTTCCTCTCCTATCAAATGGGTCTGTCCGAAAAGTCTATTTCGGTGAATAAATATTCAGCAAAACCGGTACCTGCAGGAAAAGGGTGTCTTGGAAGCTCAAACATTTTTGCCGGCTTTATTTTGATCCTATTTTTTAGTGGATAAAAGCCGGCAAAAAAACTCGCCCTCAAGACACCCTTTCCCCTCCGGTCCTCTCTGCTGAATAGTTATTCGTTTCACGTGACTTTTCGGACAACCCCATGAGGTGTTTCTGCTTGTAACGGGACGTTTCCTTATTTCTCTTGAGCCAGGCTTTCATTCATAACCTTGGCTGCGTTTTTGGCTGCTTCTTCAACAGTAGCTTTACCCGTAAACGCTGGCGCAAGGGCTTCATAAGCCTTGTCTTCCCATGTTGCCGTCGTGTTAGAGTAAGGGCGGATTACGCCGTAATCAACCATATCGACAAAAGCTTTGATATTAAACGTTTTGTTGGAATTCAACCAAAGATCGGCTGCGCCCTTGTAGGCCGAAATCGCGACGCCAAGCTCCGCCTGACGCTCCTGGCCTTCCTTGGAGCTAAGGTATTCAACAAATTTCCACGACTGCTCGGGATATTTTGTACTATTCGCGATAGCGTGGCCCAGACCGTTGTAGATCGAAGCTTGCTTCTCTTTTTTCGGCAATACGGCAACATCGAAGTTTTTCGCCATATATTCGTTTTCAGTAAAGCCGGACAAGTTCCAGGAGCCGAAGAAGCCCATTGCTACCTTGCCGTTTTTAATCAGCTCGCCACGTCCTGCATCATCAAATACGGCTGGGGAAAGTCCTTCCTTGACCAGGTTGATGTAAAATTCGAGCGCTTCAATCGTTTTAGGATCGTCATAGCCGGAACGCTTGTCGTCCGTAATGATCGTGCCGCCATTCTGATAAACAAAGTTATAATAGCCCTCCTGATTGTGCATAGGAGCGAGAACGCCGTAAACATCGTTCTTCGTCAGCGCCTTTGCCGCGCTGTGGAGATCATCCCATGTCCACGATTCGTCCGGATACTTCAGCCCTGCGTCATCAAACATCGTTTTGTTGTACCACAAGCCGATCGTATCAAAGTCCTTCGGAACAGCGTATTGCTTGCCTTCGAAGTTGTAGATTTGGTTCAAGCCTTCCGGGAAGTTATCCAGCTTGACAGTTTGGCTAGCTGCAATCTTGTCATTAAGATCAAGCAGCATGCCGTTAGAGGCGTAGCGGTAAATTTCATTGGAGTGCATCCAGAACACATCCGGCAGTGAGCCGCCGGTCGCTCCCGCTTCAAGCATGGTCCAATATTCGCTCCAGCCCGTCACCTCGATATTGATTTTGATGTCCGAATTGGCTGCTTCAAACTCGTCCGCGATCGTACGCAAACCCTTTTCCTGGTTGGAATCCCAGATGGCATACGTCAGCGTAACCTTCTCTCCGCTTCCCGAATCATTGCCGGGAGTAGCCGTAGCTTCCGATTGCGTTGCGGGCGTCGACTCAGTTGGACTTGCGGATGGAGTAGCATTGCCGCCTCCGCTGCATGCCGCAAGCGACGAGGCGATAAGTCCCAGCGTCAATGCTGCAGTTAATTGTTTTTTCACCAAAAGGCCCCCTAAATGGTTGATAGTGTGTTGGTTCGTTACGCTTTCATCTTAGTGAATTATCGCCGGAAGCAAAATCAAGGATATTTACCATCCCTTTTCCTTTCTTTACTTTTTGCCGGGCAACAAAAAAAGCGCATAGCTTTCTATGCACTTTCTTTGTCGTTTGGTGTGTTATCTTTACTTCGCTGCTGCGCAGGTTATCCCCGGTATTCCTCCGGGCTTGAGCCGGTCATTTTTTTGAACAGCTTGCTGAAATAGGTTGTGTTCTGATACCCCACCCGATTCGCCACCTCGTACACCCGCATATGCTTATCCTTCAGGAGAGATTGGGCTCTCTCGATTCTGATCCGGGTCAACAGGCTGATAAAGTTTTCGCCCGTTTCCTGCTTGAATACCCGGCTTAAATACGAGGCGTTGACGTTAATGGCGTCCGCAACGGTTTGCAGCGAAATATCCTCGGCATAGCTCGTCATAATGATTTTGCGCGCTTGCTCCGCGTAGCTTTGCGGACGATCGGCGCCACCATTCCGGTTATGCCGCTGACACTCCTCCAAATAACGAAGGGCAAGCCTGTGCATGCCGTCCAGCGTTTCCTCCTGGAGCAACAGCTCATAGACAGTCGCTTCTCCGCCTCCAAGCTCCGGAAGGCTGGGGTAGCAGGAGGAGATGACGGACAGAAGGGAAATATAAGCCTTGCGCGCTGCATGCTCGCTATAGCCCTTCTCCTGCAGCTCCAGCCGCACGACATCCATGTAGCGGACGGCTCCCTCCCCGCTGCTCTCCACCTCCAGACGAAACCTCCGCTCCTCGTCCTGCGAGATGGAGTAGACATCCAGACGCCGGGATTTCTGCTTAATCCCCTCGTAATAGGCGATTCGCGTTGAGGAATCAAAAAATAGCTCCCTTGCTGCAATATCGGCCTCCCGATGCGCCCGCTTCAAGCCGCCGAAGCCGGGAACGACCGAGCTGACGCCTATTGCCGCCGTAATGTTAAGAAAATCCTTTAACGAAGCCTGAATTTTGGCAAATAGGCGATTGCAAAGCTGCATGTCCTCCTGATCAAGAAAATCGTTCTCCATATTCAGAATCAGCCAATATTCGGCGGAATTTTCCACGATGATTTCTCTTCTTCGCTTACGGGAAACAAGCTCCTCCATCATATTCACAATGGAATAACGCAGCAGCTTCTCGTCCTGCTCCACATATTTTCGGCGCAGCTGATCGAAGCGGTCTACCCTCAGCTTTGCCAGAAGCATTGGCCCCTGCTGGAGAGTTATGCCCAAAGGCTCGCTTTTTTGAATCATTTCCGCTTCGTCCCGAAAGCCGCTAACCAGCTCTTTGAACAAGGTTTCCTTTAAAAAGCCGATACCTTCCTTGACATGCCCCTTAAGCGCCGCGGCCTCTCCATGCATCGAATTTTGGGCGAGCCGCTTCTGGATTTTGCCAAGCGCGTCAATCAGCTGCTGCGGCTTGATGTCGCTTTTGATCAAATAGTCCGCAGCTCCCAGCCGGACCGCCTCTTGAGCATATTGGAATTCATCCAGGCAGCTGAGGATAATATATTGGCAGCCCTCAAACCTGCGGGAGTTTTCCCGTATAAGCTCCAGCCCGTCCATAACTGGCATTTTGATATCCGTTATAATCAGCTCCGGCCTGTGGAGCTCCACAAGCTCAAGCGCCTCCTTGCCATTGGCCGCTTCTCCGACAATCCGGAAGCCCTGCTCCTCCCAATGAATCATGGATTTCAAGCCAATTCGCATCAGCAGCTCATCATCGACGATCAGCACCTTTTTCATGCTTCATTGCTCCCCTTTCCGGTTCTGGGAATCGTAATCGTAAATGTCGTTCCCATCCCCTTCACGCTGTCAAACGTAATGCCATAGGTTTCGCCAAATACTCTTCTAATGCGGCTGTGCACATTATAAACACCAATGCTGCCGGAAGGGCTTGCCGGTTCCTTCAATGCCTGCCGCAGCGCCAGAGCGGTGTCCTCGTCCATCCCTCTACCATTGTCGCTAACAGCAATAATGAGGTCATGCTCGCCATGGGGCGCCACGGTTATCGTCAACATGCCGTCCTCCTGATCCGCTATGCCGTGGAAAATGGCATTTTCGACAAGGGGCTGAATGCTGAGCTTTAATATTTCATACTGAAGGAGGGCTTCATCCAATTGATAGTCCACCGATATGCGATTAAAATATCTGACCTTCTGAATAGTCAAATAGTGGACGATGTTGTCCATCTCCTCCCTGATCTTCACCATTCGGCTTTCGACCTTGGAGGAATACCGCAAAATGGAGATGAGCGCCTCCGTCATTTCTACGATTTTGTCCGCTCTCTGCATGGAAGCGATCCATTTCACCGAATTTAGCGTGTTGTACAGAAAATGGGGATTGATCTGCGCCTGAAGCGCCCGGATTTCCGCCTCCGCCTTCTCCTCCTGCTCCTGATAGATACGTTCAACGAGCTGCTTCAGCTCGGACGACATATGCTCGAAGCGTTTGGCAAGAAGTCCGATTTCGTCATTGGAGTGAACGGAGGGCAGGTTATCGAACTTGCCTTGCTCAACAAGAGTCATATTTTTCATAAGCCGCTTGATCGGCCTGCTAATTACATTGGACAAATAGATGGAGCTAATAACCGCAAACAGCACCAGAGCGATAACAATGACCCACAAATTGCGCATCAAAATGTTTCCTTCAACGGCAAGCTCCTCTACCGGCATATACAGATAGGTGGTCCAGTCATGCTGCTCGAAGGCGGAATGAATAAGGATATAGCTTTTGCCGCCCGATCTCACAACCTCTCTCGCCTGTTCCTTGTTGATTTGGTCCTTCAGCGGAAAAATCTCGTTAAATGGGCGGTCAATGCTGGCATAGTTGCTATTGAAAATGACCCTGTCATTTTCATCCACAATAGTAAAGGCAGACCTGTTGCTCTTCTGCAGACGTTTGTTCACCTTGTTAATAAAGTCGATGTCGATGCTTACGACCATAACGCCAAGCAGCTTGCCATCCTCCAGATCGAATATTTTCCGAAGATGATAGATTGCCCAATTGTCATCCTGCTTCGTCTGAAGATCGATGCGGGTAGGCAAATCACGAATAATATCGCTGGAGGCCAAAAAGTCGCGGAACCACTCCTCATCGCGCGGATGATACGTATAATCCACCGGCTTGTTTGTGCTGACGAGCAGGTCCCTGCCTCCATTGAGGTTGTAAATATAGACGGAAAAGGCTCTCTCCTTCATCGTGATGTAGTTCATTAACAGCTGCGTCGCCTGATTCCCATTGCTCTGTGAGGCGTTGCCCAAATAGTTTTGCACCGGATAATTTTCCTGCGATACGGCGGAAACATAGCTGTTGATGCCGTAGCTGGATATGAGTGAAATTTGTTTGATATCATCCAGAAATTCCTCGATGCGGATGTTGGACTGCCGGGTAATATCGGATAACAAATCGGTATATTTGCTTTGGAGCATTTGTTGGGAGGAGATATAGGAATTGATAAACATAATAATGATCGGGATGAGAATGGAAAGAATGAACAGGAGCGCCATTTTGTTCTTGATGCTTATAAACTGGAATTTTGGATACAAGAGAGGACCTCCATGGCCAAAGTTAAACCTTGACTCTATGATAGTCCCAATCGCCCAAACTTGGCTAGCATACCGATAAACAAGTAAAAAAAAGGACCATACATAGTCAAAATTGTTCACCCTACACAAAAGACCCAAAAACTGAATAGATGAAACTCGCATTTAAGCGAGTGCTTCATGGATAAAGCCGGACAATAGCTGCTGCTCGTTTTGGGATAAATCTTCAATAAGCTTTACATAAGAACCAATAAGCTCCGCAATTTCGCTGCTTATTTCGTCCGACATCGTTTGAATAACAGTCCCCAAAACCGTGCCAACCAACATGAGCAGGCTTGTGCCGGGAGTTGCCGTTTTGCGAATGAGGCGCTTTATAATTTCCTCCGCTTTGCCTCCAGCCTTTTTTAAATAAATAATAAAAATGCCCAAAATACTCCCGCAAAACTCCAGATTAGATCGCTTCTGAGGCATTTCGTCCATCAATATTTTCAATAATTCCTGAACATTCGCATGCTTCCATCGGTTATGAAGCAACTCGCGCAGGGATTGCAGGCTTTCCTCCCATTTCTCAGGATCGACATCATTGGAACGAGGCTGTCCCAGCAATTCCGCGGCTTTCTCCGTTGGCGCAAAAACAACCTGGGAGCGCCCGGTTTCATTAGGGTTTACTTCATAGCTGCGCGTAACATAGCCCGATTTTTCAATGGCCTTTAACATATCGTAAGCGGTCCACTTGCTGACGCCAACTTCTTTTGCCAATGCTTCATAATGAACCGACATATGCTGCTTTTTATACATCCCCATCAATTGGTTCAGAAATTGCAGCCTTCTCTTGGACATGGCCATTTTTATCTTCTCCTCTCCAGGCTCCTTCAGGCTAAAATCGCCCGGAGCGAAAAATCGCATAAATAAGCCAAAGAAACATTAAAAATGCGATCGCAAATCCGACCTCGATAACCGGTATTTTCCCCATGATCGGGGATACGGTTCCGCTTATGGCCGCTCCAATGATCAACCCCAGCATAACTATGCTTAAAGCAAGCAATACAATACTGAACGCAAGGCGGTTAAACAGCCGGTCCAGCTTGTTCAACAGCTCGCCCAATTGCGGCGAATCCGCCTCGATTCGCAGCTTTCCTTGACGGACAAGCTTCATTAATCGTTTAAAGCTCCCCGGCAAATCTTGAACGGCATCAATCATTTCAGGCACTTCCTCCATTACCTGCTTGCCAATGCCGATCGGATTCAGCCGGTTCAGGAACAATTTTGCGCCAAAGGGCTCGGCAATATCAACCACACTGATTTCGGGATCAAGTGAAGCCGCTACCCCTTCCATGGTCAGCATCGCTTTGCCCAGCATCGTCATTTCATTTGGAATCCGGATACGGTGCCGATAAGCCACCTGAAACAAATCCTGAACGGCTACCCCTACGCTTACTTGGTTTAACGGAACCTGGTAATACTTTTGGCGCAGCTCGTCCACATCATCAAACAGCTTTATCTGATCAATATCATCAGGCACGGCACCCATGCGGGAAATCGCCCGGATGACGCCTCGGGTGCTTTTATTTCGAAGAGCAATAACAAAGGAGGCGAAGTGGTTCTTCAAATGCTCCGGAAGCCTGCCCACCATGCCAAAATCCAAAAAAGCCACCCTTCCGTCCGGCAGCGCCATAACATTTCCCGGATGCGGGTCCGCATGGAAAAATCCAATCTCCAATATTTGCGAAAAGATAGAGGTTGCGAATCGGTTGGCAAGCTGCTTGATATCTAGCTTCGCCTCTCTGAGCCGGGCCGGCTCCGAAAATGGAATCCCTGCCACATACTCCATGGTCAACACTCTTCGGGTTGTATAATCCCAATACACATCCGGTATGTGGATATAGGCCAATGTATTGCGCGCCTTCAGCTTCTCCGCATTCCTTGCTTCCTTCATATAATCCAGCTCATCCAGCAGAGCATTGCTTAGCTCCTCGACGGCATCTCTTAAATGGTAATGCTTCGCCCAGCTCATTTTCATTTCGCTAATGCGCGCCCATTCCGTCAAAATTTCCAAATCGACGCCGATCGTTTTGTGGATGTCGGGACGTTGAATTTTTACGATGACCTGATCTCCATTGTTGAGTACGGCCCGATGAACCTGACCAATCGAAGCAGAGGCCAGCGGCTCCTCACAAAAGGACTTGAATAAAGCGGAAATGGGCGACTTCAATTCGCCTTCAACAATATCTACGACCTCGGAATAGGAGAATGGCTTGACATGGTCCTGAAGCTTCTTCAATTCTTCTATAACGCCGCCAGGAAACAAATCCTGCCTGGTGCTTGCGATTTGTCCCAGCTTTACAAAGGTGGGGCCAAGCTCCTCCAGCATCAATCGTATTCTTTTTCCTAGCAAATCTACACTGGGTCGATCCATTTCGCCGTCTTTAATAAACCACGATTTCCCTTTATTATTCAATCCATCGGCAACATAACCAAAGCCATTACGTGTCAACACGCCAACAATAGTCCTGTATCGAAAAAGATGGCGAAATTTGTTGGCCAACAATCTCATCTCCTAGCTCAATTCGATTGATTTTGCTCAAGGGCTTCAATTCGCTTGATTAGACCTTCCAGCTCATCCTTTGTCACCAGATTGTGCTCCTTCAATAGAGCCTGAAGCTTCTCATGTGCGGCCTTTTCAACCGTGCCCTCCATTTCCTTTCCCTTGGCGATTGCCGCGTCGATCCACACCTTTGACTCCTCTTTTGTCAATTCGCCCTTCTCCACGAGCTGGCTTACTACTTTGTCTACTTGCTCTTTTCCCATAACCGCCAAACCAAATGCCAATGATACTGCTTTTTCAATGGTATCCTTCATAAAAATCTCTCCTTTGGCTTATTATTTTATATAAGTTCAACTAATGAATATAGGCAGGGGTCCGCCGTGGGAATGCTTCTTCCGATCGCAGTTGTTTCCACATTTCTTGATTATATAGAGGCTAATGTTGAAATGTCGGAAACACAAGCGAGCGCTTCGCTTCTCCAGAACCATTCCCACTCTGTCCTTTTTCTGCCTTTTATTTAGTTGAATTTATATAGTATGAACATGAAGCCAGTACCCGATACGCAAAAGCACCTTCTCTTCAAAATACATAAAAGACCCAAAAACACTGAAAAATGAGGCAGCCTATCATTATGCTTCGCCATCAGAGCACTCGACCACCTGCATTGCGTTACTCCTACTTTTTTGGTTTTTTGTGACTTTATATTATCATTCTGACTGCAAAAAAACAATCCGGCCCGCCTGGCATGGGCGGACCGGGAAGCTTGGCAGCACAAGCAATCAACCAGGGATTGCTGTATGCCTGCTGTTACTGCTTGTTTTCCATATATTCCAGCACAGACAGCAGCAAGGCTGCAACCTGGGCTCTTGTGGCAACGGAATGGGGACTAAAACGGTTGTTGCCCATTCCTTCAATTAATCCCGCTTCCTCTGCGGCCGCAATATACGGAAGCGCCCAAGGCTGGATATCCCCGACATCGGCAAAAGCAGGTTTGGCTGACGGATTCACGCTGATTCCAAGTGAACGAACCAAAATAACCGTCATCTCCGTCCGGGTCAGCGTATTGTACGGACGCAGCGTGTTATCGTCATAGCCCGTAATCACTTTTTCCGTGACCAGCTGGGCAAAAAACGATCTCGCCCATGCCGGAACTTGATTGGCGTCCGCAAAATCCAAGGTGTCGCCCGCGCTGTCCTCCAGGTTTAACGCACGCCCGATCATGGTAATGAATTCCGCTCTTGTCGCTTTGGCGTCAGGACGGAAGCTGCCGTCCCCGAACCCTTTAATAATACCGGCGGATGCGGCCTTTTTGATCGGTTCGGCTGCCCAATGATTGTCTACATCGGTAAACGAAACCTCTGGCGCCGTGGTTGGAGACGGCGTCGAAACCGGCGTTGTCGTTGGTGTTGGCTTGCTCGACGACGTAGGCGCCGGAGTAGGCGATGGCGCCGCTGACGATGTTGGCGCTGGCGTGCTGATTGGCGATGATGTCGATGTAGACGTCGACGTTGGCGCTGGTGTCGGCGTTGGCAGCGGCTTGCCGTTTAAGTCCACAATGCGCCCCTCAACAGCAGATGTCGCCGCCGTAATTGTGCCCGTCTTTTGAATATAGCTTGTAAATACCTCGTAATCCGGCAAATACAGCAGCTTGACGCGTCCTTCGTTATAGGCTTTTTCTAACGAAGAGTAGAAGTCGCCGCCTTTTGCCGTAAACGCGTTTGTAGCCACTTCATAAGACGCATGGAGATCAAGCGGCACGTAACGGCTGCCATTTTTAACCTCGATTCTTACAACGCGCTCATTTACAGGCCTGGTGGAATCATAGTCAAAGCGCATGCCCGCTATGTGCGGGAAACGCCCCTCTTTTGTTGTTGTAATGGTGGAAACGCCATTTTCCATCGCTTCCTTGATTTCCTGTCCTGTAAGCGTAATAGTAACCAGATCATTGTTGTATGGAAGCACGGTCAGCACTTCACCTAGCGTGATGGGGCCTTTATCAATGGATTCTCTGATGCCTCCGCCGTTCTGAAGCGCAATGACCGCATTTGTACCCGCCGCCTTTGCCGCCTCCAGCATGCCGTCGGCAATCAAATTGCCAAGATTGGTTTCCTTGGAGCGCACGTCTGCACGAACGCCGTTCAGTACAACATCGCTTTGGCCAATAACGATGCCCGAAAGCTCCGCAACACCCGGCTTATATTTGCTGTCGAGAATTTGCTTCGCCTCTGCATCCTCCGCGAGAACATAGTTGTTATTAACCTTGGCATCGACGGAAATAAGCTCCTCGTCCCAGTCCACCAATACTCCCGCTTCATCAAACAACACCTTCAGCCTGCCGAGGAACTGGCCTTTTTCACCCGTCTGCACAATCAGCTTCGGCTTATTCGGCTCTGTCTTGTCAACGACGGCTTCGTCCAGCTTCTTGTGGGTATGTCCGCCAACAATAATGTCGATGCCGGAAACTGCTTTGGCCAGCTCAATATCCGCGTCATAGCCCAGATGCGAAAGAACTATAATTTTATTAATGCCCTGTTTTTCCAGCATAGCTACCGCATCTCTTGCGCTTTTAACGGCTTCCTTAAACTTGACGTCGCCCGGAGAAGCGATATTTGCCGTGTCCTCCGTCGTCAGGCCGATGACGCCGACCTCCTCGCCATCCACATTCAGAATAATAGCCGGATAAATGCTTTTTTCGACTGCGGGATTGCCAATCTCGTCTTTGAATCGTTTGCTCAAAATAGCATCATCCGAAAAATCAATATTGGAGGATACAAACGGGAATTTGGCGTTGCCAATAAAATCATCCAGCACCTGCGAGTTTTTATCAAACTCGTGATTTCCAAACGTCATGGCGTCATAACCAACCAGATTCATAAATTCCAGATCGGCCTGGCCCAAATATTTGTTGAAATAAAGCGTACCGGAGAATACGTCGCCCGCATCCACCAAAATGGGATTGACCGATCCGGCCTTGGCTTCCTTGATTGCCGTCACGCGCCGCAAAATGCTGTTGGGCGAGCTAGTGGTATCCAAGTTGGCATGAGTGTCGTTGGTATGCAGGATCGTGAGCGGAAAGTTCTCTCGCAGGTCGATCTGCGCAAGGACAGGATCATGATCTGATACACGGCCTGCGGAAGGCGAAAAATCCGCATTCAGATGGACAATATCGACTTCCGCGCCGGCAGTCAGGTTTTTGCTGACCAAAATGTGATCAAGCACCTGCGAATTTCCATCATAGGTATAGGTGTAGCGTTCGTTCAGAGGCAGCGTGTCGATCAAATTATCCAGTTCGTTGCCTTTAAGAATAGATGCCGTCCCAGTAAATTGAAAGTCATTCAAATCTCCCAATGCCACGATGTTGGCTTTAGGATTTTGCCTGAGCACATCCTTCACAAAACCGTTGACAACAGCGGCGATCTCATGGCGTTGAACCTCGCTCGACAATACCGGAGGCTGCGCGACGCCAAAGGGGCCGTTGTCGCCGGACTTGGAATTAAAATGATTCGCGATAACGATAACCTTTTCCCCGTTAAATTCAAACTGCGCCGCCAAAGGCTTGCGCGATGCCCTGAATGCCGCATTCTCAGGGTCAATCCGGCCCGGATTGTGGGTCAGCTCATCATTTGCTGCAGTGTAGCCTACGGCCTGGGTCGAGCTTCCCTTTCCGTTAGCGCTATCCGACAGCTTGACGCGGTCGGGGTTATACAGGAAGCCCACTCGAATGTTGCCGCCAGGCGCTCCGCCGTCCACTTTATCCTGTGGCGCAATGTCAGTGTATACATATTGCGGGCCGCCCTTCGCTATAATCGCTGCGATCAACGCAGACGGGTCGGCTTCAACAACGCCATTATCCGTCTCGCCGTTGCCGTCCTGCATTTCGACTACCCCGATAATATCCGGCTTTTTCATGTTGGAAACAATGGATTCCGCCAGCTTGTTAGTTTTGTCCGCTCCTACTCCAGGGTAGTAATTTTCAATGTTGTAGGAGGCAATCAGCAATTTTTTATGATCGGCCACAATGCTCGTCGTTTCCTGCTGGAACCCGCCTTGTGCAATCGCCGGCAGATCGCCATTGGCTGGAATTACCTTGAAGTTTCCATTGTTGTAGCCAATAACTCCCATGACATCGTCTGTAAACTTGTCGCCGGTATTAACCTGCTGACCCGGATTTCCATAAGCGATCAGCAGTCTCTGCGGATTCAGATTGCCTTCTTCCTTCAGTACGAGACCACCAGCAGGGGTAATGGCGTCCGTTCCGTCATTTTCGACTCGCGTCGGAATGTTGTATACCATGGAGCTGCCATTTCCGCTTGTCCAATACGGACTGAGGATAGTTGGCGCGGGAAGAGTAACAAGCATGCCCTCCAACGATTCGTAGAAGTCGATCGCATCCTCATCCGGCTGAAATTCCAACATGTTGTCATTATCAATAATGGAGGAAGGAATAACCCGGCCGTCTTTGCCCAGAACAACGGGCTTTGGCATCTCGTATGAATGATCCGGTATGATCACTCTTGATGTCATCGTGATTTGCGTAGAGGTCAAATTAGTGGCGCTTCCTTCGTTATATTCGGATACCGTTCCGGTAACGGCAACTAAATCGCCAATAGCCGGCTTCAGAGCTTCGTTTGTGCTGTACACAAAAATCCCTTCGGATGTATTTACGTTTTGATCCGGCTCAGGGTCCTGCATGAAAAAGCCCTTGTAGCCGCCCGTTGCAAACGTATAGCCGTATTGAGTAACGATACCCTGCACATCCTTGACGGTCTGTCCGGCAAAGGAAGTCGTATGAGCTTCACCTTGAATATCATGAATGCGAAGCTGCTGGGACGCTTCATAAGCGAACGTATAAACGCTGCTCTCTGCGCCGCCTGCAACTGCGATGGCTTTAATAACAACATTTTCATTCACTTTAATGGGCGAAACGTATTTAGGGCTTGCTGTTGTCGGGGTGGAATTATCCGTTGTGTAATGGATCTCGGCGCCTGCTGTTGGGCTGGACAACGTAACCTCTTGTCCAATGACAATGCGGCCTGCCCCCGGATTCGCCATAACTGACAGCATATTTTCAACCAGTGCTGACTCACCCAGCGGAATAAATTGATAAACGTCTCTATACTGCTTGATTACACCTGTAATTCGCTCAAAGGTGGCACCTGCTTGGAGTTTGGACAAATTGGAGTAAATAATAAAATCAGATCCGCCTTGCGTTGCCGTTACTGTGCTGCCTTCAACCTTCTTGATCGTCACGTTCTCCAGCGTAACCAGCTCGGACTCATGGTTTTCTCCATTTGCTGTCGACAAATCAGCCCCTGTCAGCTGCTTTGGCTCCGGCACCCCCGCATTTTCCTGAATAACTCTGTACGTCAGTCCATTCTGCGGCTTGATCTCCTGCAAATTGTTGAAAATATCCATGACGCCGCTAACTTCAACACGATCGCCGACTTTGGCGAACGCAGGGAAGCTGTATAGCATAATGCCGCCTGTTTCATCCTGAATATAAATGTCAGAGCCGTCGATAAACGTCACGACGCCTTCCGTCCATATATTTTGTCCTTTGTCCTTCGTTCTGGCTGCGGCGATATCGCTTTTATCCAGAATGGAATAAACAAAAGAGGATTCAGGACTATCCGCCATACCCGGCGCGGTTGCATGCGCCTTAATCGTCATTGCCCCGTTAAGGGTAATGGGCCCCGTATACGGAGCATAAGTAGACTCGCCCACCGTCACCTGAATCGAAGCGCCTGCCGTTTCCGTGCTCAGCGCTATTTCGGTTCCCGCAGGCCAGGCATTAGGCTCCGGCGAAGCTGTTACAGCTCTGACAGCCAGCTCGCTATAGGAGCTGTTACGCGGATTAGGCGTTTTGACTTCAAAATCCGCCGAATTGTTGCCGGTGTCCTCGCCTCTGCTGCCTTCCGATGAATCCGCGGCTGCCTTCCTTATCGCTGCCGTCGAATTGGATAAGGCGCCGGTTGGACTGCCTTCCGCTTCATTGGCCGTTCCGTACCCGACCAAATCAATGACTGCGCCGGAATCGTCAACCAGATCCACCTTTCCATTTGTTCCGCCCATGGCTATATTGCCGCTGGCATCCGGTGTCGGCAAATCCGCTCCGTTTGCGCCTCCCGAGGCTTGCTGAACCAAATAGTAGCCTTTGGCTCCAATTGTTCCGTTTAATCCCGTTACATTTGATGTATTGCTCCACGAGCCCGATGCGCTGGCATATCGAACCTTCCAATTTGTGAGAGAAACAGGTTGATTAGTAGGATTATATAGTTCAATAAAATCATTTTTGTATGGCGCTCCGTTATTGCCGCCGCCTCCAAAAACCTGCGAAATAACCACATGGCCGGCCTCTGCCGCCTTTACGGACATACCCATGCCGCTTAATGCTGTGCCAACCAGCAAAACAGCCGCTAACACGAGGCTTGTTGTCCTCTTCATTCTCGAAATCCATCCCTGCATTCGTTATTGCTCCTCTCTTTATTCGTTTCGTGAGTTGACATAGCTTGGAATTACTATAAACATCACGCCACCATATTAGAGTAGTTAACAATTGTCATCCAGGCGTTAAATAGATATGGAGTTCAGGTAAACATGACCTGCTATTTCATTCCGGCAATAGAGCTGTCTCAAAAACGCTCTTCCACAAATATTTATAGTAAGCCGGAAACTCCCGCAGAATGGAATAAACGTCCCGAAGCTCGTAATAATCGGCATGCGCCCCGTATACGGGCCCACTATTCATCCTTTTAAAAGCTAGTTTCGTTCTCGATATATGAAAATATTGCGAAATCACCATCGCGGATTCCCAACCCGCTTCGTCCATGATCCGGGCAGCATTACGTGCTGTCCAATCCGAGTTTATTCCTTTATTGTCCTCTATGATGCTCTCTCCCGGTATGCCTGCCTGAACAAGGTAGCTTTTCATAACCTGCGCTTCATCGAAGCCTTCTTGACCAATACCTCCACTTACGATGATGTGGTCAAAATATCCCTTGTCATACAGCTCCGCAGCCTTATCCAATCTGGCCTTCAACCTCTCTGAGGGTTCGCCGTTTTCTTCCACCTTATTCCCTAACACAACAGCAACATCCGCCTGCTTAAGCTCATCGCTCAGGCCATCCGTCAGGATGACTGCTGTATGCACAGCAAACCAGGCCAAGATTACGGCAGCCGCCAGCAGCAGACGCTTCGTCAGCCTATAACGCAATTGCTTCCCCCCTTTCAACCAAACTAACTGGATCACGACTTCAAAAGCTTTCGTATTTAGCTCGGAAAGCCGCTTAGATGCTCATGCACCAGCCTCCAATCTCCTTGCTCGTCCTTTCGAAACACATTGGTCGCCCTGCCGCCGCCTTGTACAAACTTACCTTGAAAATACCCTTCATAACGGTAGTAATAAATGCAAGTAGCGGCTTCATCCGTTTTTACGACCCATTGAACCTGGGAAGCGGAATACTTTTCATCCTGAATACTCCTCCAGGCCTGTTCAAAATACGTTTGAATCTCATCCATCGTCCTGCATTCCTTATCGCCAAACCAATAAACGGCGTCGGGATGCAGCAATCGTGCCACCTCGCTGAAATCGTGGGTGTTTGTCGCCTTTATGTATTTCTCTAGCACGGCTTCAGGGTTCATTGCCCAACCACTCTCCTTAAAAAAAATACAGCCCACTATGAGCTGCTCTTGTTGCCGAACGTATGAGTAAAACTGTAACACCTGTTATTCTCTTCACGCTTGGCTTATCTATTAAACGTTACCTTTCCGATAAAGGTTGCCAGTAATTCCCGGCCATCCTCATTTACCAGGTTAACTATATTCCCTTTCGTTCTCTCTTGTAACTGTACCGGTACAGATGCATATTTCCTATGTTGTAGTGCATAATACAGGAGCTTAAAATGAATGGCGAGGGGCATTTTTATAATGATCACGGCAGCGGCACATTGATTAAAGGAGGCTTAATATATAAATGAAAAAAACGATTGTTTTACCTGGTTATGTTGACGATATGCCATTTTCGTTAGGTTATGAAGTGAAGCACGGAGCAACAACCCTATACCTCTCGGGCGCTACAGCCTATCCTCTGTATTACGGTCACCCCTCTTTTGGCTGGGTTTCAAAGGACGAGAAAAGCGATACGGGTATGTCTCTGCCGAGCTCGATTAAAGAACAGACGCAAATGGTTCTTGAAAATCTCAAAATTGCCGTAGAAGCCGCCGGAGGCACGATCAACGATATTGTTAAAACAACCATCTTTAATAAACGTATGGATCTGCAAAATGAAGTGAACGAAGTCTACAACGCTTTTTTCAACGGACATAAACCGGCTCGTTCTCACATCGGGGTGTCCGAACTTGTCAGTCCTGATCTTTTAATCGAGATTGAAGCAATCGCAGTATTGGATAAATAAGGGGGTCGCGTCAAGCCGCAAACGGCGGCTTGACAATTGACCGTCCGAACCAGGTCTGGGAAATTGCTCCTGATCATTCCTTATGAAACAACGCGACATATTCGTCCTTGGTCAATCCGAACAAAATAGTATCATGATGTCGTCCGTTCAGGTAGTAGACCTGACGCCGCACTCCCTCTTGAATACACCCAACTTTTCTCAGCATGGCTGCGGATGCTTCGTTGCCTTCCAAAACAAAATTGTTGAATTTATGAAGCCTGCGCTCGAAAAAGGCGTATCTCAGCAGAATATGTAAGGCTCGAGTGCCATAGCCCTTGCCCCGATGAGGTTTATCCAATACAATGCCGATGCTGAACGTTCCATTTCTTTCATCGATGCTGTTTAAATTAACGCCGCCAACGTTTACTCCGTCAAGGGTTTCAATAGTAAACATAATTCTTCCGTTTGTTGATGTAAAATCCGTATTTTGCTCCACAAATCTTTTAGCATCCGTCACGGTAGGCGGGAGTTCGGTTTCACATTCCAATAATTGACGCGCTGGAGTATCAAATCCGCCGATATAACAGGTTTCCCAATCCTCGACTGAAATGGCTCTCAATCTAATGGTGTCATCCTGCCAATAGTAGTCGCTATAATCGATTTTCTGCATATAGTTGTCCCCCGTTCCTGTTACTAACATTTTCAGTATAATCCTTTATTTATGGATACGGGTTGTATTGAACAGGTATAAATCATTTTTCCCATTAGCCAGCTCTGCTTGCCAGAAAAAAGTCCAGAGCCTTGGCGAGCATGGGCTGTAAAATTGACAAATGTCCTTCCCCTTCAAAAAGCTTGAATTCCACCTTTAAGAGGGGTGAATTCCGGGCTGCAAGGCGTTTGTGCATAATCGCCGCATCCTCGACCATATAAGGAAGCTCCTCCGAACCAACCGCCATATATAATGCCTTTTGCCCGTCCAATTGAATTTGTCCGTTGCAGAAGTCTTCAACATTTTTCATCAGATAGCGATTTTTCCACCATATTGACGGGCTTCCCGCCATATAGGTTTGAAAGCATTCTGGATGATTAAACAACGTGTGGAGAACAAAAAAGCCGCCTAGAGAATGGCCGAATATAGCTTGTTTAGCGGGGTTAACGGGAACAGTTCGCGCGATCTCCGGCTTAAGGCGATCCTCTATAAACCGCAGAAATTGAGAGGCTCCCCCTACCTCGGGCAGCTTCATTCCCTCCGGCGATTCTTCGTTGGTTGCGTGAATTGTATAATCCCAAAATCGTCTTTTGAAATCAAAGGGTTTGTCAGTGGGATAACCGATACCAACAACTACTGCAGGCTCGTAATTGGCATACGTATAGTGATCCATGCGAACCCCCTCGACCGCCGAACCAAAAATAGCATTCCCATCAAGCAGATAAAGAACCGGATAACCTGCCTCCGGCGCAGGAGCATCCGGTATATAAAGGTAGATGCGATATTCGCTTTGATCCTCGCTATACATCGACCACTCTTTTGTTCCGGCAATGGAGAATGGTCTTTCAAGGCTGTCTCTCATGGGACGATTATTACAGGCCCAGGTCGTCGGCGAGCGCTTCTACGCCCGTAAAGATGGAATCGCCGTAGCCCCAGAAGTTGTTGAAGTCGATGACAAAGATTTTTTTGTTTTTAATGGCGTTAATGCTTTGCACTTGCTCGTTAGCCAGCAGCATGGCAATTGTTTGCTCCGGATCAATGCCGCCGGCGTATTTGGAAATGACCAGCGCCTCCGGGTTAAGCTCGACAAGCTGCTCCAGACTGATTGTGCCCGTTTCATCGATAAGCATATTATGCATATTGATTAATGACACTGCGCTTTCAATGAACGTATCCGTATTTCCGTTGTATATACCGACAGTGCCGTCGCCATTGTCAAAAATAGAAGCATAGTTGATGGTTTCAGCACTTGCGCGAGCCGCCAGCGCAGCTTCGCGCGTTTTAAGCTGCTGGATATAAGCAGCGGCGTTGGCCTGCACGTTAAAGATTTCGCCCAGCTCGGTAATATCCTGATACAAATTGTTTAACGATGCGCCTGCCACACTTGTTCCTTGTACATACGTTTTGACTCCCAGCTCATTCAAGCTGTCTACTGTGCCAACGCCCCAATCGGCATCCTGGAACAAATCGCCGCGTCCTACAACAAGCTCTGGCGAAGCGCCTATTGTTATTTCCTTGCCCACATATCCTTCGGCCAAGACAGGAATTTTGCTAAATTCATCCGCAATATCTTCAGGCACATGACCGTATACCGCGGCAACCCCAACGATTTTGTCGGTCAAGCCAAGCCGGATTAATAGCTCCGCTGCGCCTTGTGTGTTAGCAACCACTTTTTGCGGCGCCTGACTAAAGGTTTGTTCCTTCGCTGTCCAGGCACCGTTCGTCATTGTATAGTTTGAAACGGTCACAGGGTAGGTCGTTTGAGCTGAGCCTTGAGCAGCCTCATCACCGTTTTTCTCATCCGTTGGCGCATTCGCAGCGTTATTCTCTGCAGGCTGCTGCGCGTTCTTGTTGGCAGCGCTGCTGCCATTATTTGTACTGGAGCAAGCCGCGAGCACAAAAACAATCGCAGCGATCAAACAAAGAAACGTACCCTTTTTAACCCATCTTGACACGTAAAAACATCCCCTTTTTCATTCATCGTTGTCCTGTTCACCATTGCCTCAAATCGTCATTGCTCAGTATACAGCAATTGTCCAAGGTTGTAAATGAGAATCAGTATCATCCTATTGAAAATTGTTATCAGATGTTTTACAGTAAGATAGTTCGCAAAATCAATCATAAGGGGCATATTCCGATGCACGTTTCATCCTCGCAGCAAAGCTCCAAGCTGGCTGCGCTCATTCATTCCAAAACGGGGTTCTACTCCTTCGTTTTTCTTTTACTGATTCTAGCTCTGTTTTCAATAGGAGTTTCCGTTTCATTGGGACAAGTCGACATCCCGCTTGGACAAACCTATCGTATTTTGCTCTATAAAATAACGGGTTTTATTATCGGCGACCCAAGCGGAGTTGTATCGGGGTCTTATACGGATATCATATGGAGCATTCGTTTTCCCCGCGTGCTTCTTGCATTGTTAGTTGGAGCAGGTTTATCCCTATGCGGCATGGTTATGCAAGCCACTGTCCAGAATCCATTGGCTGATCCCTACATACTGGGCATTTCCTCTGGCGCGTCGCTTGGCGCAACCTTTGCGATTCTGGTCGGTTTTGGCGCGGTTGGCATGTTCGCTCAATACAGTTTGGCGTTTGGCGCCTTCATTGGGGCCTTCGGGGCTTCGCTGCTCGTTTTGACATTAGCAGGACTAGGAGGCAAAATGACCTCCGTCAAGCTTGTACTATCCGGTATGGTCATCAATGCGTTATGCCTGGCTTTTTCCAACTTTATTGTCTATTTTGCCAATAACGCCGAAGGCATTCGCACGGTTACCTTCTGGACGATGGGCAGCCTGGCAACGGCTACCTGGAGCAAGCTGCCGCTGATTTCCATTATTGTGCTGCTTGCCATCCTGTTTTTCCTGATTCAAACCCGCATTCTAAATACCATGCTTGTGGGCGACGAAGCAGCCGTAACATTGGGCATCAACCTAAGCTCCTTCCGAAAATTTTATTTGCTTGCTACTGCGCTTATCACCGGCGTCATCGTTGCGAGCTGCGGGATGATTGGTTTTGTCGGCTTAATCATTCCTCATATCGTGCGAGGGATGGTCGGCTCCGACCACCGCAGGTTATTGCCGATCACTGTACTCATCGGAGCTATTTTCCTTGTCTGGACGGATGTTTTGGCTCGCACCATCGTTCCGTCGGTAGAACTACCCATCGGCATTATTACGGCGATGATCGGCGCGCCGCTGTTTATGTACATGCTTGTTAAAAAAGGCTATTCATTCGGGGGTAAATAGCAATGGAGCTTACAGTTAACGACCTGTCCGTCTCAATCGGGAATCACGCCATCGTGCAGGATGTCGCTTTAAAGGTAACGAATAAGCAGTTTGTCGGCTTGATCGGGCCAAACGGCTGCGGCAAATCCACATTGCTTAAAAGCATTTACAAAATCATAAAGCCGACGCATGGAGAAGTATTGCTCTCCGGGCTTGATGTGCTGCGTTCTTCTCCAAAGGTCGTATCGAAGCAGCTTGGCGTTGTGGGCCAGTTCAATGAGCTGAGCTTCGATTTCACCGCCGCCGAAATGGTCATGATGGGAAGAACCCCGCATAAAGGCTTGCTGGAGGCCGATCATGCCAAGGATCACGAAATTGTGCGCGAGGCGCTGCGCAAGGTTAACCTGGAGGACTACGCCGAACGCAGCTACAATTCCTTATCCGGCGGCGAAAAGCAGCGTGTGATTTTAGCCCGCGCCTTGGCGCAGCAGCCGCAGTTTATGATTTTGGACGAACCCACCAATCATCTCGACATCAAATATCAGCTGCAAATTCTGCAGATCGTGAAGCAGCTTCATATCGGTTTGCTGGCGGCCCTGCACGATCTGACGCTTGCGGCCAAATATTGCGATTATTTGTATGTCATGAAGAAGGGCCAGGTATATGCCAGCGGCAAGCCTGAAGAGGTGTTAAGCAAGGAGCTTATTCGCGAGGTATTCGAGGTGGAATGCGAAATATACCGCAACCCGGTTACGCAGGATTTGGGCATTGCTTATTTCCATAAGTAGAATATAAAAGGCAACAACGACCGAGCATTGCCGCAATGTCGATTACACTGCAGGGAGTCGATTCTACATAGAACAAACTCCCTGTACAGGGCACACAAGGGCACATAATGATTACGGAGTATCGTTGCGGTTAGGCATAAAAACATCTGACAATTTCCCTGCTTGATAATAAGGGTAATCCATCACCTTTTGAACCTTTTCCGCCATCTCCTTATCGGAGAATGACTCCACAAGATACAGCCCTAAATCTATTGAAGCTGAAACGCCACCGCCCGTAAACGTATTTCCGTCCCGTACAATACGCGCTTTAACAACCTCCGAGCAATAAGGAGCTAATAATTCATAAGCCGAAGGGTTTGTTGTCGCCCTTTTACCGTTCAAAAATCCCGCAGCTCCTAAAAGCAACGCTCCCGTACAAACAGACACCTTGTACTCCACATCGCGAGCGCCTCCAATCCAGGACATAAACACTGGATCGTATCTCAACTCCCTCGTGGACATGCCGCCAGGAATAAAGATCAGATCATATTGGGATAGATCGGGATACACATGCTTAACCTTTATGGTCATGCCCCGGTCGTCTACAATTTCCTCCTTATTTGCACAGAGGTCCCACGACATATCCTCCTTCACCTTAAAAATGTTCAGCCAGGACACCGCTTCATAAAAGCCAACAAAATCCAAGGTCGTCATCTTGTCAAAAAGAATATAAGCGATTTTCATCCCCTGCACCCGCCTCTTCAACTATGAATGAAAACAAAAAAAAGCATCTGATCATGAAGGATCAAATACTTTGCCCAGGCGAACGGCTTATGAAAATATGCGCTCCCTCGTGGTGCTCCACGCTTCGCCAGTCACACATACCAATTATTTACTGCCATTATACACAACTGCCTCCATTTTTAGCAAGGTCCTTTTCTATCGTTTTCAAAAAAGAAAGCACCGCGGCGCCCATCTGCTCCAGCCCTGGCTGCTCAATAGGAAAATGACCAGCGCCCTCTAGAATAACGCATTCTTTTTTGCCTTTTATTTTGTCATAAAAAGACTTGCTGAAGCTCAACGGAGTCATGGGATCCAATTGGGGATGAACAAGCAATACCGGACAACTATCAAAATCCTCCGGCTTCAGTACCGGTTTACTATTTAAGAAAGTTCTTAATAGGCGAAGAGGAATTTGTACGCCCGCCGCTTGCTTGTCATTCATAATAAGCTTGGTCAAAGCGTCGTTATTCGTAATTAAATTCATTCGGGATACATGTTTAATTGAAATAAGGAAGGAGTCGAGCAGATACGAAAAATTGTCCATAACCATTTTCCCAACACGGCTGATCAGCTTGTTAGGGGCCAACTGATCTCGAACCATGGCATCACTCGTATCTACAAAGGTCGTTGCAATTAACCCTTTAACCCGCTTGCTTTGTACAGCCGCGTGATAGGCCAACATGCCGCCTATGCTGCTGCCTAACAAAATAACGGGCTTGCCATCCTTCTCTAATTCCCGATTAATCAATTCATTAATGATGTTAATCCAGAGCTGATAATCCAATGCTTTTATGGAATCGGCATAGCTTAAACCATAAGGCGGAAGATCAGGCGACACGACCTCATAACCATAATTTTGCAACATGCGCGCATAAGGCGCCAGCATTCTGCCATTGCCTCCAGCCCCGTGAATCAAAATAATTTTTAATGCAGCATGTGGAACTGCCATACGGTCCAGATGGACATGAACATGGTTCCAAACCATCCATTCTTCCGCTGGTGCATTGTCTTCATTAATTTTCATTTCATCCGGGAAAAACGCCTGGTATTGCTTCCAGTACGTTTCCGTCTGATTATAGGCTTTAGCCTTGTCCATGTATGTAACGTTCCTCTCTGATGACTGACTTTATTGCGCTTGTTCCATTCCAGTATACCTGAATAAAACGACGGGAGGATAACCATATCGCCCATTATTCTCCATGAGATTGGGGTAACCTATAATGCCGAATACTTTAAGGCAATTACAGGTAAAGGAGGGAACACAAGATGGCTCACAATAAACACAAGTCGATGGAAGCCAAAAATCAGGCTTTTGCCAAGCAATCCAGGGAAGCCGAAAATAACGTTGCTGCCTCAACAGACGAAAACACCAACCAAAAAGGCCATGTGCCTAACAGCCCATCAACGGGTTAGAACGGGATAACTCGGAATAGCTCCAATTCCAAATGGGACCTTCCATAAGGCAAGCAGCGACAGCCTAAGATGAAATAAGCTTAGACTGTCGTTACTATTGCTACTCCTGTGGCTGCCCATATGGAGCATGATTATGCCGCATACAGCCAAATAAATAACATCCCGAATACAAGGACGGAGTAAACTCTACTTTGGGTGTATACCCGTCGGATGACACACGCTGCAATAAAGATTTATAACGGCTAAGCTCATGGTTCAACTGCTCAATATAGGCTATTTTATCAGCAAGGGTCCACGTTTCGCCACATTCCTCCAGCTCGCTGTCCTGTATGTCCCGTTGCTTCTCTTCCATCACTTCTCTTATTAGTTGTTCGGCGGTTTCCATCTGATTCAGCTTGAACAGTGAATAGATGTAGCCTTCCACCCATCCGGGCTGCTTGTAATAGCTGCCCCATCCTTTTTGGAACCAGATAGCGGCCTCGCGATACAGCTTTATTTCCAGATAAAGCTCGGCCACCTCAACACTGCCTGCAAATTCACCATCGTTTTCGTCAAAAGAATCCAGTCTCTCCTTGGCCTCTGTCACCCTTCCCAGTTCAATCAAGCATTTTACATGATTGTACATGGAATAATCGGAAACCGATTTGGAGCCCTTCCGAAAATACGCTGCGGCCTCCTCCAGCTTGCCTAAATAATAACAGGCAATTGCCAGGTTATGAAAAGCTTCCGTTGTTGGCGTTAGTTGAATGGATTGCAAAAGCAGGCGATAAGCCTTCTCCCACTCCTTTTGTCCAACATAGATTTCGCCTGACAGGCTAAAAGGAAAATGAGAGGACGGAGCCATTTGCAGCGCCTCAGCTAATAGCTCCTCAGCCTGCTTGCTTTTGCCCTCTTCATGATAATAAAACCAGGCAAGGTTTGTTAAGGATTGTACAGTTCTGGACTCTTCCACGGCCAACTCAAAAGCCGCCAACGCTTCCGCATAAAGACTTTTTTCATAGAACTCAATCGCTCTTTGATTGGTATTCAGGTTATACGCCTCCTGTATACGATTCGTTATAATAAGTATACAGATACGTACAGCTCAATGGGTGAATTTTCCTCGAATCCCTCTATAAACAGATTCGCACAGCTCCGTAGTAAACCTGCCCGACATTCCTTCAAGCGCTGTATTGGTAAACGCTACAACACTAAGCTCCTCACGCGGATCAACAAACCAGGAATGACCATAGGTGCCGCCCATTCGCCAAGTTCCCGGCGATTCAGGCGTATGGGCCGCTCCTGAATCTTTAAGCACTGTGAAGCCAAGTCCAAAGCCTCTTCCCGGCCAATAGGGCATTACAAGGTCGCCAATTTGATTGGTTGTCATTTCTGCAACAAGCGCCTCGGGCAAAATTGGGTTTCCTCCCTGCCGCAATGCTTCCAGCAGTTTAATAAAATCTCCTGCGCTGCCGATCATTCCGGCTCCTCCAGATGGATAAGCTGTCTTATCTTTGAACCTGTTCGGTGAAAGAAGGAAGCCTGCGGTCCCCTCCACAAAAGGGGTGGTATCAAAATCATGCAAGCGTCGCGGCTCTCCAGCACAATCTGCATAAGCCGCGGTTAATCTGCCCACATCCACAGCTGTGAAATCCGTATCCAACATGGACAGGGGCTGAGTGACAAGCAACCGTACAGCTTCACTTAACGGTAATCCCGTTACCTTTTCAATAACCGCTCCAAGCACATCGGTTGCTATGGAATACCTCCACATCTTCCCAGGCTCATATAAAAGCGGGACAGACGCTAGTCTTCGCAAATTCTCTTCAAGCGTAATTCCCGCCAGATCCATGCCGTCCGATACCCCGGCAAGCTCATAGGTTCCCGCTTCTTCCTGAAAGAAACGGTAGGTCAAACCGGCAGTATGTGTCATTAGATGGTGAATGGTCATTGCGGCATATTGCCCGGTCGGCAGCTTGGGACGAAAAGCTGGGAGCCATTTTTCCACCAGATCGCTTAAATGCAATTTGCCTTGCGCTATTAATACCAGGGCTGCTGTTGACACAATCGGCTTGGTTACAGAAGCAAATCTAAACAATGCATTTTCCTGCATTGGCTGTTTCTGCTCGCGATCAGCCCAACCGGCAGCCCTATTGTAAACAAGCTCTCCGCCTGAGGCAATCAGGACGACGGTACCCACAATCCTCTTTTCCTCTAATGTACGGTCAATTACCTCATTTACACCTTTATGCAGCAAATCCAGATCTATTGTTCTCATGCTTCTCTCCCTCTCCTGTTGTTGTTTACTTGATTAGGTATAGCAATTGCGTTTATTATATAAATAATTTCCGGCGCTTTACATGAAACAAACAAGCTATATAAAGCAACTAGCAATAATTCTAAAGGTATTTGCAAGTAATATCTTATAAAACAAAGGAGATGCTACTCTTGGACGAAATTGATAAAAACATCCTGCTCCATATGCAAAATCAGGCAAGATTATCAATGACAGATGTTGGGAAACTGGTAGGACTATCTCAGCCTGCGGTTACAGAACGAGTTAAGCGAATGGAGGAAAAAGGTGTTATCGAGGAGTACCGAACCGCCATTGATTCGCAAAAAATAGGCAAACAATGTACTGCCTATATGCTTGTTCGGACCCGTAATTGCAATCCCTTCCTTGATTTTTGCCGTTTATCGCCAGAGGTCGCAGAATGTCACCGGATAAGCGGAGAGCATAATTATTTATTAAAGGTGCTCACGGAAACAACCAAGATGCTGGAGGAGTTTGAAAACCGGTGCGATCAATACGGAACCTATACGACTATGATTGTTATGTCTTCGCCAATCGCCTATAAAAATCTCATCGGAGAAGCGGACTTGCTGACGTAAGAGAGCTCCTCTAATCTCCCGGTCCCTCCCGGAAAAGGGTGTCTTGGAAGCTTCAAACCTATTTGTCCGCTTTATTTTGATCCTATTTGTAGTGGATAAAAGCGGACAAAAAAACTCGCCCTCAAGACACCTTTTCCCATCCAGTCCTCTCTGTTGAATAGTTATTCGTTTCACTTGACTTTTTGGACACCCCCATTTTTTTGCTTATGTTGCATCTACAAAGAGGTTCCTCTAAGAAAGAAAGCCGTGCTTTTTAGATCGCAAAACCGCAAGGATAGAGGGCAGCAGCAGAATGACCAATACCCCTGGAAGGAATACGACTCCAAGCCGTTCAAGAAGAAGCCCGCCGACAATACCTCCTCCGCCAATAGCCACATTCCACATGGTAACCAGCATGGATTGAGCTATATCTGCGCTTTTGCCCCCAGCTTGAGCGATGGCCGTTTGCAATAAAGTAGCTGCCCCGCCAAACGTTAGTCCCCAAACTATAATGCCAAATATGAGCAATGCAGGTTGATTCATTCCGATTCCTAGAGCTGCTGAAGCCAGAACAAATCCTGTAAGGCCCATTAAAACCAGCATTCTTAGCCAGCGGTCAATCAATAAACCTACTAACCAAATGCCAACAACCGAGGTCATTCCGAAAATAAACAGAACCAAATCCACTCGCTGAGCAAATGCCGTTTCCTTAAGAAACGGTGCAATATACGTGTACAAAATGTTATGAGCCAGCACCCATCCCAAAACGACGAATAAAATCGTTCTTATTCCGGGAATAAAAAAAACCTTTTGAAGAGGGAGCCGATCATGGGCTGGTTCACCAGCATAATCCGGCACCTTCCAGAGTACCCAGCCAATAAGCGCTGCCGTCAGTAATGAAATGGTTCCGAAAATGAGTCGCCATCCTGCAAATGTTCCAAAAAAAGTACCAAGCGGCACACCCAGCGCCAACGCCAGCGGGGTGCCGACCATAGCAACCGCCATCGCTTTTCCTTTCAGCGAATCGGGTACCATGCGCCGTGCATAACCGGCCGTCATTCCCCACAGCACACCAGCCGAGACGCCTGCAAAGAAACGCGCAGCAAGCGTCAGCACATAATTGGAGGATAACGCGGTGAGGGTATTAAATACAAAAAAACCGATGATGCACAACAGCAGAAGCGGCCGGCGCCTCCACCCGCGCGTAGCTGTTGTCAAAGGAATAGCAGCTAGAAGAGAGCCGACCGCATAGAGGGTAACCAATTGCCCTGCAAAAGCTTCGCTGACCCCGAGATCCTGTGCAATTTGCGGCAGCAAGCCAGCAGGCAGGCTTTCCGTAAGAATGCAGATAAACCCCGCCATCGCTAAAGCTAGGAGCCCCGCCCACGGAAGACGGTTGGCAGATGGTACGCTTTTACGACCTTTACTTATAAGTGCAGTGCTTGAATTCATAACAAATCTCCTTTAATCATTTTTTGCTGCATGTAAAAGCTTTGCTTCTGTATAAGATTATTAAAATAAGGCTCTCCCTTACATGGATGATTAAAGGAACATAAAGCGAAATAAGAGGAAAACACTTTTGTTTTTATAAAAATTCAATGATTTTAAAAGCAAAAAGGCCGCATCGTCAGATGCCGCCTCAAAGCTTGTCCCTCAATACCACAAAATGACCAAACAAATCACAAAAAAGCCGAGCGAAAATCAGGGCGTGTGGACCTGAAATTCGTCGGCTTGGTGGTAACCTTTACGTGATGAGGGGTGGACTTTGCAGGATTTGCAAACTTTAATGCGAGTCTAAAGACCCCCACCTTCCATTTTTACACCTTACTCCACCGTAACGCTCTTAGCCAAATTACGTGGTTTATCCACATCATGGCCGAGCGCCAGCGAGGCATAATAGGACAGCAGCTGCAAAGGCACAACCGACAAAGCAGGAGTCAGGATCGGCAGCGTCTTCGGAATGCTGAAGACCTCGTCTACCGATTGAGCGACTTCATGCTGAAATCCTTCATTCGTAACCGCCAGCACGTGAGCGCCGCGCGCTTTAACCTCTTTAATGTTGCTAAGCGTTTTTTCATACAGCCCTTCTTGCGTTACCAGGGCAATTACCGGCACTCCGTCTTCGATCAATGCCAAGGTGCCATGCTTCAGCTCGCCCGCAGCGTAAGCCTCAGAGTGAATGTAAGAAATTTCCTTTAATTTCAGTGAACCTTCTTGGGCAACAGCGTAATCAACGCCGCGACCAATAAAGAACAAGCTGCGATGGTTCGCCATAGATTCCGCAACCTGCTTCAACACCGCCGATTGGGTCAAAATCGATTCAACCTGCTCAGGCAGCTGATGCAAAGCCGCAATCAATTCCTTTACGGTCTGCTGCTCCTGCGTACCAAGCACGCGAGCCAGATTCAAGCCCAGCAGGTAGAAGGCGATCAGCTGCGATGAATAAGCTTTAGTGGACGCAACCGCGATTTCTGGTCCTGCCCACGTAACCAGCACATCATCCGCTTCGCGGGCAACCGAGCTGCCCACCACGTTTGTAATAGCGAGTACCTTGGCGCCATTGCGGCGAGCCTCGCGCAAGGCTGCCAGCGTGTCGGCTGTTTCACCGGATTGGCTAACAACGATAACGAGCGTGTCTGGTGTAATGATCGGCGAGCGGTAGCGATACTCCGAGGCGACATCCGTTTCGACAGGGATGCGGGCCAGCGACTCAATGACCGATTTGCCGACAAGTCCAGCATGGTAAGCCGTGCCGCAAGCGACAATATGCACCTTGCTGATGGAGCGGATATAGTCATCCGACATGGATAATTCCTTCAGATTAACCGACAAGCCGTCGTCCGCTATTCGGCCAAGCATCGTATCACGATAAGCCTTAGGCTGCTCATGGATTTCTTTCAGCATGAAATGATCGAATCCGGCTTTCTCCGCAGTCACCAGATCCCAATCGACATGGAATATTTCCTTGGAAATATGTTTTCCGTCAATACTCAGCAATTCGACACCTTCACGTGTCAGGATAGCCATTTCGCCGTCGTCCAAAATATAAACGTTGCGCGTATGCTCCAGAATAGCCGGAATATCGGACCCGATAAAGTTTTCACCTTCGCCGACGCCGATTACGAGCGGACTGGCGAAACGAACGGCTACCAGCTTTTCCGGCTCGTATTCCGTCAGAACGCCCAGAGCAAACGCTCCGCGCATTCGTTTAACCGCCTGCTGAACGGCTTCGACAATATTGCCTTTATATTCATCTGCAACCAGATGGGAAATAACCTCTGTGTCTGTTTCCGACAGAAAAACATGTCCTTTTGCCGTCAACTCGGCTTTCAAATCCAAATAATTTTCGATAATGCCATTATGCACCACCGAAAACTTCGCAGAATTATCCGTATGAGGATGCGAGTTTACATCGGAGGGCTTGCCGTGCGTTGCCCAACGAGTATGACCGATGCCGACAGAGCCAGTCAGCGGCTCACCCTTCAGCTTATCCTCCAGGATCGCAAGACGTCCCTTGGACTTCTTGATTTCCAGCCCGCTTTCCGTAAACACAGCAATACCGGCGGAGTCATACCCCCGATACTCCAGCTTCTTCAAGCCTTCCACCAAAATATCCTGACAGCCGCGATGACCAATATATCCAACAATTCCGCACATAATTAAACAGACCTCCGTTAACGGTATATTTCCCCCGTCCACAGATGCCGGCCAGTTGCGCAGCACAGGCATTGTATATGAAGTTGTCATCGAATACTTAAAAATCCGGTCGAACTTTTCCCGTGCCAGCCCTGCAGGCGGCATCGCGGACATAAGGATACAAATTAAATTTGCGGCAGCCCGCCGTACGTTTGTGGGATCGGTCGCCCAATCCTTTTGCGTAACGGCTTACGGTTGGCATGCCCTATACCGGAAGGTCCCCGCCGAATACTTCGAACACCTTCACCTCGTCAGCTTACCGTATGAACAGCTTCAACAATCCGTACAGCTCGTTCATCACGCAAGCTCTGGCGCTTGTCGTACCCTATAACCTCTATCCTCGCTTTCCTTCCTGAATCATACTACCTATCATATTCATTTTTGTCGCCGTGCGCAACCTGCCCCGCTTAAAATGGACAGGTTTCGCCTCATTTCTACAAAGAAAGTGAATTCTCGACGTTCAATCTCGCTCATTCTTGCGCATTTTCTACTTCAAGCCGGATTTAAGCCACTGGATTTCGTTCATAACAGGAACCAAATCCTCGCCTTCAATCACAATGGCCGTCATGCCTTCATCTGAGCCTGATTCATGTATTTCCTCCGGCTCCCAAAACGCGGCCATTCCTGGCCCTATATCGTATTTAACGCCTTCTTCCCCGACTACCCAGCCGCGACCGTTGACCACCAGAAACAATTGGTGGATTGTAGCAGGATGTAACCCTACAACGCCATTAGCCTCAACATGGATACAGCCGATATGAATCGGCTTGTCATGCCGGAGCATTTTTGAAAAAAAGGCTTTCTGGCTATTAAAATGAGTTATTGCCTTGCCCGTTTCTTTGGCAAAACTAAATATTCTCAATGAAACACTCCTCAACATCATTCAATCTTACAAATCGAGTGTACGGAACACGTTACCCCAGCTCGCGCTTAACCACTTCTGCGATCTGATCAACGTAAGCCTCAACCAGCGCCTTGTCCGGCCCTTCCGCCATAACGCGAATCAGCGATTCCGTACCGGATGGACGAACCAGTACGCGCCCGTTGTCCCCCAGCTCCGCCTCCACCTGATCAACAGCCTGCTGAATGGCGGCATTGCCGTTATACAAGCTTTTGTCCGCCACGCGAACATTAACCAGCTTCTGCGGGTATTTGCGCATCAGACCCTTTAGCTCGCCCAGCTTTTTACCGCCAAGGGTTACGGTTTCCACAAGCTGAAGCGCAGTCAGAATGCCGTCGCCCGTCGTAATGTAGTCCAGGAAAATAACATGGCCGGACTGCTCCCCGCCCAGATTATAGCCGCCTCGGCGCATTTCCTCCATCACGTAACGATCGCCAACCGCTGTGCGGGCTGTCTTGAGACCAATCGCTTCCGTTCCTTTGAAAAAGCCGATATTCGCCATCACTGTCGTTACGACCGTGTCGTTCGCCAGCGTGCCCTCACGCTTCATCCGGTCTCCAATCAAGCAAAGAATAAAGTCGCCGTCCACCTCTTCGCCCGCTTCGTCGATCGCGATAAGGCGGTCTGCATCGCCGTCAAAGCTCAAGCCCAGGTCAGCGCCCAGCTCCAGAACCTTCTCGCGCAGGAACTCGGGATGAGTGGAGCCTACGCCTGCATTAATATTGCGGCCATCCGGCTCTGCCCCCACCGTTGTCACATCTGCGCCCAGCTCGCGGAAAATAGCGGGAGCCAGCTCAAAAGCAGCGCCGTTGGCGCAGTCCAGCACGACTTTAAGGCCATTGAAGTTGCCCTTCACCGTTGTTTTCAGGAAATCGAGGTAACGTCTTTTGGCTTCCGTATCCGTCGTTACGCAGCCGATATCGCCGCCTGACGGACGAGGCAGCTCATCCTTTTCGGCGTCAATCAGCGCTTCAATCTCAAGCTCCGTTTCATCCGACAGCTTAAAGCCGTCGCCTGCAAAAAACTTAATGCCGTTATCTTCAACGGGATTATGGGAGGCTGAAATCATAACGCCCGCGTCCGCTCCCAGCTCCTTTGTCAGAAAAGCAACCGCCGGAGTGGAAACAACGCCAAGTCGCACCACGTCAGCTCCGATGGACAATAAACCGGAAACAAGAGCCGCTTCCAGCATCGGTCCCGAAATTCGCGTGTCCAGTCCGATAACCACCTTTGGCTTGCTTGCCGTGCGCGTCAGCACATACCCGCCGCAGCGGCCGATCTTGTAAGCCAATTCAGGCGTCAATTCTGTATTCGCGACACCGCGAACTCCGTCCGTACCGAAATATTTCCCCATAAATGCTAACTCCCCTGTTCCCAAAATAATTAGTATAAGTATATGTTCCTCTTGCCTTATAACCCGTCAGCCGAAGCAATCAGCGAACGGGATGTTCGTATGCTTGCATTCTGGTTGCCTGCGGCATTCCCGCTGCCGCCGCTATTGCCGCTTCCCCCAGCTTCCTGGCCGTCATTTTCGTCAGGCTCCTCCTCCGGCGTACCGGTAACCGGCGTGTCCGTCGGGGCGCCTCCTTGCTCAAGATTATCCCCATCACCGTTAACGGGGGCGGATTCATCCAAAATTTCGATCCGCACCGTCAGCGGCTGTCCTTCCGCAATGACCGGCTCAACATAAGGCGGCAAATCAAGCTCAAGCGGCACGGTATGAATGCCTGGCGGAAGCCCGTCCACCTTGGCAAGCAATGAAATATCGCTTGCCTGTACGTCCTTCAGCACAGCTTCCGCTCCCCGAAGCTGCAAGCTCATCGTCCCGTTTTCCGGCTCGCGGAGTTCCGCCTTCAAGCCTTCCCCTTCGCCGCTGATCGCAACGGGAAGGTTGTTGATCGTGCGAGTTGCCGTTCGTTCAACCACAACATCCAGCGTTACCTCACCGGGGTTGACGGACGATATGCCGTCAACCGGCAGCGTTTTGACTGCAATTGGCCCGGAGCCCTTTACCTTGGACAAATCCAATACAACGCCGTCATAAATCGATATGGCGTCAAGCTGGGCCTGCTGGGCATATACCGTAATTTCACTGATGTTGGGTTTGACGGACACCAGACTCAGCTCGGAATCCAGAACGCCGCTATAGCGGACCTGCAGCGGAACCGACTTGAACGGCAGCGTCACCTTGGCTTCGGCATGAACCGTCCCCGGAGATACAACGGCTTCCTGAATTTCAACGCCGTCATTGTCATAGACGACGACTTTAGCCTTTTTGTTCACAACCGTTTTATCTGCGCCTGTTACATCCAGTGTGACCGCCACTAAACCTACGCGGGCCATGTCGTCTTTTGGCAGCGTTACCTGAACCATGGAGCCGCCCTCCGACAGCACAGCCGGCGTACCCAGCACATACCCATCCGCAGGCTGGCCGCTCGTTAACACCTGTACGTCAAAGGACTTCGTAACCAGTTCCTCGATTCGGACGTTCACCTTACGCGGAGACAGCTCAACCTCTTTAATATTTCTAGGCAGCTTAGAGGTCAGGGGCAGCTCATGGATGCCAGGCTCCACGCCCTCCAAATCAACGTTAACGATGTATTGTTCATTTGATGCAGTACGAAGCGTCGAAATCCGTCCTTCTACAACAAGGCGCGCCACGGTCGGCTCCATCGCCGTCATGACGTATTTGGTCGTATCCAGTCCGGTCGGCACAATAGTTACCGCTTCAATCACCTTTGTATCAATATTGGAGGTCGCCGTCTGAGGCGAGGTTACCGGGTCGACATGCACAATGGCAAACAAGATCACGCCCAAAATAACCGAAATGATTTTAAGCGCAGTAGGGTGGCTCAGCCACTTATCCATTTTGCCCCTCCTTCCGCTTCCAGAACGCCGACTTGTTGCCTTTTTCCTTGCTGCGTCCATTCGCCTTTGGAGTCAATTCCTCGAATAATTTGGAAATGAGCGATTCTTCATTGATGTCTCGCACAATCATGCCATTTAGCGACAGCGAAATTTGGCCCGTCTCCTCCGACACCGCAACGGACAACGCGTCGCTTACCTCACTGACGCCAATCGCCGCTCTATGTCTGGTGCCAAGCTCCTTGCTGATAAAAGGATTTTCCGACAGGGGCAAATAACAGCCCGCCGCCATGATCTGATTGCCTCGAATGATGACAGCTCCGTCATGCAGAGGCGTATTGGGCGTAAAAATATTAATGAGCAGCTCCGATGTAATACGGGATTCCATCGGCGTGCCGGACTCGATCAGCTCTGTTACTCCCGTCTGGCGCTCGAATACAATCAGCGCCCCAATTCTCCGTTTGGCCATATGCTGCACGGCCCGGATAACCTCGTCGATCTGCTCGCTCAAGGCATTCCGCTCCAGCGATGAGCCCCGCGAGAACAAGTTGCCGCGTCCCAGCTGCTCCAATGCCCGCCGCAGCTCCGGCTGAAACAAAATGAGCACGGTCACGATGCCGAAGGTAAACATCTGGTTCATCACCCATTTTAGCGTATACAGGTTAAACCAGGTGCTGAGACCCCAGGTTGCGATCAGAACAAAAACGCCTTTCAGCAGCTGCACGGCACGCGTGCCCCGGACAAGCAAAATCAATTTATAAATAATGAAGCTGACAATGCCAATATCAATAATGTCCTTAACCCAGTCATGCCAAGTCGAATCTGTAAAATAGCTCATGCGTCAACCCCCAACTGCAGATCACATCTTGTCTCTATTATCGCATTTTAACTGTATTGTTTTCTACTTTTGGGTATAGAAATCCTCTATTTCCATTTAACTTTTTCCTGCGGCCCACTTATCTATTATCGCTAATACAGGGACCTTATTTCAAGTTTTCCAGACTTTCACAAAAAAAGCTCCCCATCCAAAAGGGAAGCTTTACGTCATTAAGCGCTCATATTTCAGGATTTTGGCGATATCGCGCCGCCAAACGTTGAGGTCATTTTGTACCAGAACCAGTCTAGCGCCTGATCAATTGTTCTGCTCTGTCCCGCTATATGTCCGGTCGATGCCAGCACCATGGAGCCGTCTATTACCGTTACATTGCCTTTTACAGAGCCCTGTACCTCGATCTTACCATTCTCTACGGTCAAATTGCCTGCAAACTCCACGCCCTCCGGTACAATGACCGTATTACCGTCAATGATGATATGCTGCAAATCCTCGCCGGATACAATTAGCTCCGTATCCTGATCCCACGAGGCCATCATGCTGCCAAGCATCACGAACAGGAATACAGCCGCTGCGGTAAGTCCGGGATATTTGTACAGGAACCGTACAAACGGACTGCGTTGCTTCTTTTTCGTTACCGGCAGCGAAGCCATGATTCGGCTCTTGAGTTCTCTGGAGGCCGCTTCGTCATACGGCACGGCAGGGCGCAATGCCTCAATCGCAAATAGGGCTGCGGCATCCGTTTTCTCCAATTGCTCCAATTTCGCCTTGCATCCCGGACAACTTTTCAGATGGGCGTGCAGTTCATTTATTTCGTCCTTCGGCAAATCGCCGTCCAAATAATCATGAATCTTGACATTGGCAACTTTGCAATCCATAGCAGCCAGTCCTTTCTATCGTCCTCGCCATACAACTTGGCATAATGCTTGTTATAGGATACGTTTCACAAAATAGGATGTTTCAAATTTTCGCAAACTTTTTTTTGCCAAGCTTCCCATAATCTTTTTCCCGCATTAAAGGCCGGGTTTCAGCCCTCGCTAACCGTTGGCCTTCTGCTTCATCCAGCCTGCATCTAGAGCTTGTGCTCCAGCTTTTTGCGCAAAAATTCCCGTCCCCGGTGAACCCGCGTTTTGATCGTCGTAACAGGCATGCCCAAAATATCGCCAACCTCCTGCAGCGACAAATCCTGTATGTATCTCAGCATCATTACCGTCTTGTATTTCGGCGGCAGCGTCTCCATTGCTTGATGGATGATGCGTTGCGTATCGGACAAAATAAGCTCGGATTCCGGAGTCCGATTGTCTCCCGGAATCATGGAATAACCGTCCAGCCCCTCGTATTCGCTGGATTCGGCATCCAGGGAATACGTCGGCCTTCGCTTGCGCAGGCGATCTATGCACAAATTGGTGGCAATCCGGTAAATCCACGTTGAAAATTTCAAATTATCGTCATAACGATCCAAATTTTTATGTACGCGAAGAAAGGTGTCCTGTACGACATCCTCTGCTTCCTGCCTATTGTTCAACATTCGGTAGGCCATATGAAAAAGCTTGTCCTGGTAAAGCTCAACAAGCTCCTCGAAAGCCCGCTGATCCCCTTTAAGGGCCAACCTAGCGAGCTGGTTCTCCAGCATGTTCACCTTGTCTTTTCCTCCAAACGTCATACCAGCCGTTGTCCACTTTACAACCAATAAAAAAATGGTAATGCACACAGCTTGAAAAAGCAAGAGCATTGAAGCCTTAAGATGTCATAAAAATAAGCCGCCCCCGCTTTTTGGAGTCCGTCTCTCCGCCAAATCGGGTCTGCGGAAGAGCGGTTTTCATCCAAAGCGAGGGGGCTTGGCTGCTGCCGGTTCATTTTTTAAGTTTCCATTATTGGCAATCTATTATGCAGCATCGGCAATCTGTTATACAACATCAGCGAGCTGTTATACAGCGCCGCCTTTCAGGCCGTCCAGCACCTCCAGAATTGTGGCTGTAGGGATTGCAAAGCCGATGCCCTGCGCCTCGGCGTTCACCGCTGTATTGATGCCGATTACTTCTCCGTTTTCATTCAGCAGCGGGCCGCCGGAATTCCCTGGATTGATGGAAGCGTCGGTTTGCAGCAAATGCTTGTACACCTGCTCGCTGCCATCCTCATTTTGAATGGTAATTGGACGCTCCTTGGCACTTAACACTCCCATCGTCAATGTATGGTCAAAGCCGTATGGGTTGCCGATCGCCAGCACCCAATCGCCAATGGCTGTCTGATCGGAGCTGCCGAGCTTCAGCGAAGGAAAATCCTTTCCATCGGGGCTGGCCACTTTAAGGACAGCCAGATCCTGCTCTTTGCTGGAGCCCATCACTTGCGCGTCCAGCGGCTGGTCATACCCTTCCACCGTCACCTTCAATTGCGAGGCGCCGGATATAACATGTTCATTCGTAAGGATATAGCCCGACTTATCGAAGAAAAAGCCCGTTCTCGAACCCATTAGCGTAAGCTCGTCGGTTTCGCTTTGCTCCTGCTGCTGTTGCTGCCCGCCGCCGCGTCCCGGAAAGCCGCCGCCGCCAAGGAATTGACGGAGCGCATCCAAATCGCCATAGCCGCTATTTTGAACCACGCCGTAGTTTTCGATTTTCACGACCGCCGGACTGGCTTGATTATAAACGTCGGCAATCCCCTTGTCCGTGCTGAAGGATGCCGTCGTCAGTCCCGCTCCATTACCATTCAATGCGCTTGATGCCGCTTTTGCCGCAGAGCCAGGCTGGGCAGCACCGCCTGTAAACAAGTTGGCCTTGTCCGCCCCGTAAGCCAAACCGCCAATCATAAGCGCACCCGCCATAAATGCCGCTGCCAGAGGCGTGATGGCATTGCGCTTGGGACGCGGAGCGCGCAAATGCTTCACTTCCTTATAATAAGCTTCAAAGCGGTCCTGAACTGCTGGAGACTCGGCTTCTTGATTCACTGCCTCTGGTTGCTCCATTCCCGTAGCTTGCTCCGACCCCAGTCCTTGCTGCGCTCCCGTTGCTTGCTCCATTCCCGTTACTTGTCCGCCTACCATTCCTTGTTTCGCTTCTGCTGCTAGCTCCATTTCTACTGTTTTTTCCGCTACTGCTGAATGCTCCGCTTCTGGTCCTTGCTCCACTCTCGCAGCCTGCTCCGTTCTCGTTGCTTTTCCCGCTCCTGCTGTTTTCTCCAATTCAGCGGTGTTCAGTATGTCCGTTTGAGCCTTGTCCTCGTAACGCGCAGTCTCTTTCGCGTTGTCGTTTCCTTTATTGTCATCTGGCAGCATGCCGTCTTCTGAATAATGCTTCATGGCTCTCATCCTCCTAGAATTATGAATGAATTCAGTTGATATCGACGTCGTATGTGATGTCTCTATCATGAAGGAGATTCCTTAAACCATTCTTAAAGCGGAATTAGGCGCACCTAAAAAAATCCCCGCTCTTATGCGCTATTCTTATGAACTCAAAAAAGTGGAGGCAACTTTAATGTATGCGGACATCTTTGTCCTTTAAAGGCTTATTTTTGCAGAATGCCCGTTTGTAAAGGACATCGGTGACCGTAAATCCCCATTTTTGCGAGACTTTTTGCCACTTTTGAATGCTGGCGGACATGGGCGTCCGTTAGCTCGTGAAAAACTAACTTTTGGGGGCTTTAACGGTCATAAATGACCGACTGGGGCACAGAATCAGCGCGCTACTAGCTGGCTATCAGACTATTGGTAACAAAAAAGCGATGCCCGGCCTCCCAAAGGGATCAGCCAAACACCGCATTTAAATTAGCTATTTTGGTAAGCAATAAACACGCACTTTGATCGGTACTTTGATCGGTACTTTGATCAATACTTTAATCAGCACTTTTTTCAGCACCTGATCAACTAGTTACCCACATAATCTATCCTCCCAATAACTCAGCTTTGCTGAAAATCCGCCAAAGCCTGCCGGATTTCCGCCGCCGTATCCAGCTCCAGCAGCTTCTCTGCAAATGCCTTGCACTGGGTCTGATTCAGCCCGCGAACCGCCGCTTTGACGCGATGGAGAGCCCCTGATGCCATGCTCCATTCATTCAGTCCCAGCCCAAGAAGCAGAGGAGCGGCGAGCGGGTCGCCTGCCATGCTGCCGCACATGCCGGTCCATTTGCCATGGCGGGCAGCGGCGTCGATAACCGTTTTGATCAGACCAATAACGGCCGGATGGAAGTAATCGTATAAATAAGCTACCTTTTCGTTCATCCGGTCCACTGCAACCGTATATTGGACAAGATCATTAGTGCCGATACTGAAAAAATCAACCTCACGCGCCAGTCGATCCGCAAGCAGCGCGGCGGATGGCACCTCAATCATGACGCCAACCTCCATAAAAGCCGGAATCGCAGCGCCCTCCGCGGCAAGCTGGGTACGCGCCTCCTCGTAAAGCTCCTTGGCCGCCCGCCACTCCTCCATGCCGGAAATCATCGGAAACATGATTTTGACCGTGCCATGCGCACCTGCCCTGATCATCGCACGAAGCTGCGTCAGCAGCAGCTCGCGGCGGTCCAGACATAGCCGGATCGCGCGGTAGCCGAGGAAGGGATTCATCTCCTTGGGCAGGTCGAGATAAGGCAGCTCCTTGTCGCCGCCAATATCCAGCGTCCTGATGACAACGGCATGGCCTTGCATCGCTTCGGCGGCCTCGCGGTATGCGCGGTATTGCTCCTCCTCAGAAGGCATGGCTCCCGTTCCCATAAATAAAAATTCAGTGCGGTACAGCCCAACGGCTTCCGCTCCTTTGGCAAGCAAGCCCGCCGCTTCTTGAGGGGTGCCGATGTTGGCAGCCAATTCAACAGTTACGCCGTCCAGCGTTACGGCAGGCAATCCGGCTAATGAACGCAAACGTTCCTGCTCTTCATTTTCAGCTAGGCTTCGCCCTTCAAACTCTGCTTTGGTCGATGCATTAGGATGAAGCACACAACGTCCGGTGGAACCGTCGATAACCAGCTCGGCTCCATGCGGAATGTCGTCCACAGCCGCCCCTGCGCCCAGAACAGCCGCGATTCCGAGCGAATTGGCCAGAATGGCCGTATGAGAGGTTTTGCCACCCATAGAGGTTACAAAACCAAGCACATATTGCTTGTCGAGCTGAACCGTGTCCGAGGGTGTCAAATCATCCGCCACAATAATGACCTGCTCCCGAATATCCTCCAGCCGCGCTCCCTGATGTCCGACGATATGGGAAATCAGCCTGGCTCCAACATCGCGGATATCGGCTGCCCGCTCCCTCATATATTCATTCGCCATCGCTTCAAACAAACCGGCGACCTGAGCGACTGTACGTTTTGCCGCTGTCTCCGCCGTCCAGCCCTCGCCCTCAACAAGCTTACGCATCGGCGGATAGAAGGAAGGATCGTTCAAAAAGCTGATTTGCCCTTTCAGAATCGCCGCCTTTTCCTCCCCGAGACTGTCCGTGGTTTTTTCGACGAGCGCTCCAAGCTCGGCCAAGCAATGCTCCTTCGCCAGCTCCAGACGCTTTATCTCGTGTTCGACATCATCGCTTTTGGACTCCTTAATGGCCTCCAGCTTAAGCGGCTGGTAAACAAATGCTTTGCCAATCCGTATGCCCTCCGAGACGCCAAGCCCGTTAAACTGCTTTTCAGCCTGTGTGACCGACATTGCATATTCCTCCCCGCTCTTAAGCTTCGCCAAATCCGCTTTCGATCAATGCCGCCAATTGAGCTACCGCTTCCTGCTCATCCGGTCCGTCCGCTTCAATAAGGACAACCGCGCCCTTTTCCAGGCCAAGCGTCATCAAGTTCAGAATGCTTTTGGCATCCGCCGTTGTTGTTGTGCCCTCCGGCTTTAACAGAATGGTGGATTGAAATTGAACCGCCTTTTCCGAAAATAGCTGGGCCGGACGAATATGAAATCCCGCTTCATTTTGAATCGTTGCTTTTTGTGCGTACATGCTACTCAGCTCCTCCTTATCTTATAAACGCTGTATTAAAAAGTCGATATTCGAATCTGTCCTTATATCGTTTATATCGTTGCCAAAAGCTGTCTTAGCTGCTCCGCATCGGATACGGCCAGCAGGCTGGAACGGAAATCGTCGTCGATCAGCTTTCGGGACAAGGAGATCAGAATTTTCAGATGATCATTGCCTGCAGCCGCTTCCGGCACCGCAATCATAAACACGGCCTGCACCGGCTGGCCGTCCAGCGACTGCCAGTCAACAGGCGACGCAAGCTTTGCAAAAGCAATGCCTGCCTGGGCGACGCCAGCCGACTTGCCGTGTGGAATGGCCACCTGAAAGCCGATTCCGGTCGACCCCGTGTTTTCGCGTGCCAATACGGCTTCCAAAAACGCTGCTTTGTCCGTGACAACGCCAGCAGCTTCGAGACTACGCACCATTTCGCCAATGATTTCGTTTTTATCCCCCGCTTTTAGCGGAATCTGAATACTTTGTTCATTCAAAAGCTGAAGTATATTCATAAAAATAACCTCCCGTTGTTTTGTGGAATTATGCCGGATTATTGGATTTCAGCGGCTTTTTGAGCACGCTCAGCATAACCGCCGTTACGACGGTGCCGATGACAATCGCCAGCGCATAAAGCCCTAGATGACTAACGGCGTTTGGAATGGGCAGTACAAAAATGCCGCCGTGCGGAGCGCGAAGTGTAGCTCCAAATGCCATCGACAAGGCTCCGGTAACCGCCGAGCCGGCTACAATCGACGGAATGACACGAAACGGATCGCTTGCCGCAAACGGGATAGCGCCTTCCGTAATAAAAGAAATGCCAAGAACGGATGCCGCTTTTCCCGCGTCTCTTTCTTCTTTTGTAAACTTGTTTTTGGCAATAAGCGTTGCCAGCCACAGACCAAGCGGCGGCGTCATGCCCGCTGCCATAACCGCGGCCATGGGACCAAATACATTGCTTGCAAGCAAGCCTACGGAAAACGTATACGCTGCTTTATTAACGGGACCGCCCATATCAAAAGCCATCATGGCCCCCAGCAGCAAACCAAGCAAAATCGCATTGGTGGTGCCAAGCGCGGTCAGCCAATTGGTCAAACCGTCCATTATCGCTTTGACAGGCTCGCCGATGACATAAATCATTAACAAACCGGTTACCGCCGATGCAATCAGGGGGATGAGCAAAATCGGTTTAAGGCCTTCCAGATTGCGGGGCAGCTTAATATATTTTTTCAAAAACTGCGTTGTATATCCCGCCAGGAAACCTGCAAGGATGCCTCCCAGAAAGCCCGCTCCGATGGATGAGGCGAGCATGCCGCCGATCAACCCTGGAGCCAGACCTGGCTTTTCAGCAATGGAAAAAGCGATAAATCCGGCAAGCACGGGCACCATTAGAGCAAATGCCGAATTTCCTCCGATATTCATCAGCGCCGCAGCAAATGTGCCTTCTACCTTGAAGGCCTCAATGCCAAACATAAAGGAAATAGCGATAAGCAAGCCGCCCGCAACAACTAGCGGCAGCATATGGGAAACGCCAGTCATCAGATGCTTGTAAGGACCGGAGCGAGCCGAGCTTCGCTCCGATTTGGACTGCTCGACGCGTTTTACGTAATCATTGGCTACAGCCTCTTTAGCCAATGCTTCATCCAGCAAACCCGCCGGGTTTTTTATCGCTTGAGCAACAGGCACTCTCACTACCGGTTTTCCGGCAAATCTAGATTCCAATACGTCCGTATCAGCCGCTACAATAATGGCATGAGCCTCGGAAATTTCCTGCTCGGACAATTCATTTTCAACGCCTACCGCGCCTCGGGTTTCTACTTTGAGAGAAATTTCTTTGGCTTTGGCCGCTTTTATTAATGACTCCGCCGCCATATACGTATGAGCTACGCCAGTCGGGCAAGCCGTAACTGCTAAAATTTTTTTCATGAATGCCAACCTCCTCTATAGTCATTACCGCTCAATGATTTCGGTTAACTCCACTTTGTGAATCGCTTCTTCGATTTCGGACATCGTGCAAACTTCCGTCCCCGGCTTAGAAGCGGTTACCGTCCCGGCAGCAGACGTCCACCTTGCCATTTCCTCAACTGTTTTTTCCATCATGATGCTATAAGCCAGCGCCGCAACCATGGAATCGCCAGCGCCAACCGTACTGAGCGGCGTAATGGGAAACGGGCTTGCTCTCACCGCTTTTTCCTTGCTGACCAGGACCGAGCCGTTTTCCCCCATCGATACCAATACGTAACGGATACCCCGCGAAAGGAGTGAACGTGCTGCCCCGGTAATCTGCTGCAGGGACTCCAGCCGTTGTCCCAGCAGCACTTCCAATTCATGAATATTGGGCTTGATGACAAGCGGAGCTGCCTCGATGCCAAGCGCAAGCGCTTCTCCATCGGCATCAAGCAAGGTATCCACCCCGTGCTTCCGAGCCAGATTGATCAGAGTGCCATAGTAGCCGGGAGGCGTTCCCGGAGGCAGGCTTCCCGCCAGCACCAAGAGAGAAGCGCCCGTCATATTGGTTATCAAATGTTCTTTAAATTGCTCCAGCAATTCTCCATCGGCATAAAATCCGGGCTCATTAATTTCGGTTGTCTGCTGAGTGGATTCATCCACCACTTTTAAATTCACCCGGGTATCGCCAGCCGCCTCCAGCAGATCGCATGGTATGGATTGGTCCTTCAGCATATCCCGTACAAGCTGCCCCTGATATCCCGCTGCGATGCCAATTGCGCTGACGTTCATACGGAACGATGCCAGAACCTTGGCCACGTTTATGCCTTTGCCTCCGGCGTCTGTCCGGCCGCTCTTGATCCGGTTAAGCCCGCCGTATTGGAAGCTCTCGACCGTAACCGTTTTATCAATTGCAGGATTCAAGGTAACCGTGACTATTTTCCCACGGCCGCTCATTGCCCTGCACCTCCGGGTCCAGCCAAAACAACCGATATGCCGGCATCTTCAAACGCACGCACCTTGTCCTTTGGCGCTCCGCTATCCGTAATAAGCGTTGTAATATCCTCTGCGCCGCCAAATCGGGCGAAGGAAACTTTACCGAATTTGCTTTGGTCCGCAAGCAAAATAACATTTTGAGCCGATGCGATCATTCTTTTTTTCGTAGCGGCCTCCAGCATATTAGGCGTCGTCAAACCGTTCTGCTCATCAAAGCCGTTTGTTGCCAGAAACAGCTTGTCGAAGCGAACCGATGCAAGCGTACTCTCTGCGAAGGGTCCCACCATTGCCAGCGTTTCAGGCCTTAACGTGCCTCCCGTCAGCAGCAGCTCGATAGTTTTCTCATTGGCCAGCTCCTGCGCAACCATGACCGAGTTGGTGACGACCGTCAGCTTTTGAAAGGATTTAAGCAGCTTGGCAAGATGGTAGGTCGTTGTGCCAGAGTCCAGCATAATGGTGTCCCCGTCCCGAACGAACGTTAGCGCAGCCTTGGCGATTTCCAGCTTCTGCTGTTGAAAACGGTCTTCCTTTTCCACAAAAGAAGGCTCTCTATTGTCGTCCTCCTGTTGTACAACAACCGCCCCTCCATGAGTGCGGAGCAGCAATCCCTGCTCCTCCAAATCCTTCAAGTCGCGTCTTACTGTGGAGTCCGATACCTGATAATGGCCCGCAAGCTCCTGTACGGAAGCTCTGCCTTTCTCATGCACATACTCTGCGATTTTCCGTTTGCGCTCTTCCTCGAACAACATAACGTTCCTCCTCCCTCAAGCATTCTATCCTCAACTGTTTAGATATCCTGCTCATTTTTGCTCATTTATATCATTTATATGCTAATTTCATTATCACTTTGTCTTGTTTATGATTGTATATGACTATTTATGATTTGTAAAGCGCTTTCTAGATGAAAAAATGACCATTCGCGCTCAAATACGCTCACTTCAATCACAACACCTCCCTCCTCCCGCTCATCTTGTCTTAAAAAGGACAAATAACTGCTCGTTTTGGCAATGGCCCCCCTAAGCAGGGCATGGTAGGATAAAGGTAATCATAAAGACCAACTTTCCCATGAAAAAGAGGAGGAAGCAGCATGCTAGACACGGAAAGCCGCGACCAGCAAATTGCAAGCGGATACAAGGCATGGCTAAGCTATCGCCATCTGGCAGACCAGCCTGGTTTTGAAAGCATGGCGGAGCAATTCAGCACCATTTCAGTTTTTGGACCGGGTGGGAAGGAAGTACTCCTTAAAACAGCCGTAACCGAATTGCAGCAGGGACTACAGGCTCTGCTGGGCAAGCCGATTTCGATAATGCAAGAGCAAGAGCAGAAGCAAGGCGGCATTGTGCTTGGCCAGTTCCATCAGGACGGAAGTTCTGGCGAAAGCTTTGGCACTCGTTATTTTAATGAATCATCCATTAAAGCCGCCGGCAGCGAAGGTTTCGCCATAGTCTTTAGCATGAGTGATCAATGTCTGGCCATTGGAGCCGCATCCCCTGCTGGGCTTCTTTATGGCGTTTTTCATTTGCTTCGGCTGATCGCGGCGGGAGAAACCAGGGTTCAAGATCTGAATATAGCGCAGGCGCCTGCCAACGGGCTGCGAATGATCGACCATTGGGATAATTTTGACGGAAGCGTTGAGCGCGGCTATGCCGGACGCTCCTTCCTGTACGAAAACAACCACTTCCTGACGACCGAATCAGACCGGATGCGCGATTACGCCCGGCTGCTGGCTTCAATCGGCATTAACTCGCTTTGTATCAACAATGTTAATGTCCATCATGAAGAAACCTATTTTATTACGCCGCGCTGTTTGCCGGAGATTGCCCGAATCGCGGATATTTTAAAGGACTATGGGATTAAGCTTTTTCTCAGCGTCAACTTTGCCGCGCCTATCGAGCTGAAGGAATTAGATACCGCCGATCCGCTGGATTCCAGGGTAGCGGATTGGTGGAAGCGGCAAACCGCTGTTGTATATGAAGCGGTGCCGGATTTTGGAGGTTTCCTGGTCAAGGCCGACTCGGAAAATAGGCCGGGACCTTTTACTTACGACCGGGACCATGCGGATGGAGCCAATATGCTGGCGGATGCCCTGCGTCCATTCGGAGGCATCGTCATCTGGCGCTGCTTTGTCTACAACTGTAAACAGGATTGGCGCGACCGCAAAACGGATCGGGCCAGAGCCGCTTACGACCATTTTCAGCCATTGGACGGCCGTTTTGCCGATAATGTAGCACTGCAAATCAAAAACGGCCCTCTCGACTTTCAGGTCAGAGAACCCGTATCCCCGCTTTTCGGCGGTCTTGAGAAAACGAATCAGGTGCTTGAATTCCAAATTGCCCAGGAATATACGGGGCAGCAGCGCCACGTATGCTACCTCGTTCCTCAATGGAAAGAGGTGCTGGACTTCAATACCTTTGCAAAAGGCGAGCAAGCGCCAGTCAAATCCATTGCCTCCGGTTCATTTTGGGGCAACAAAATCGGCGGTATTGCAGCTGTCTCCAATACAGGCCGTGACGGTAACTGGACGGGGCATTTGCTGGCGCAAGCCAACTGGTACGGTTTTGGCCGGCTTGCCTGGAATCCCGAGCTGACGTCGGAGGAAATAGCCAAGGAATGGACAACTCTTACCTTTGGCCACGATGAAGGGGTTAATGCCTTGATCATTGATATTTTGATGAATTCATGGCGGATCTATGAGTCCTACACCGCTCCGCTAGGCATTGGCTGGATGGTGAATCCGAACCATCATTACGGGCCTAATGTAGACGGTTATGAATTTTCGCAATGGGGCACCTATCATTACAGCGACCACAAGGGTCTTGGCGTTGACCGGACGACCGATACAGGCACGGGCTACTCGGCGCAATATTTGGGAGAAAACGCCTCCATCTACAATTCTTTAGAGCAATGCCCGGATGAATTGCTTTTATTTTTCCATCATGTTCCGTATACGCATGTTCTGCACTCTGGCAAAACGGTTATTCAGCATATTTATGATACTCACTTCCAGGGAGCAGAAGAAGCAGGCGGGCTGCTGACGCAATGGCAAACATTGAAGGGACGTATCGAAGACGGCCTTTATCTTCAGGTTGAAAGCCGCCTTCAGGAGCAAGCGGAACATGCCAAGGAATGGCGTGATCAGATCAACACCTATTTCCACCGCAAAAGCGGTATCCCGGACGCCCAGGGAAGACTCATCTATTAATGGGCGGTCTTAATCGGCTTTAATCGGGGCTGTCCGAAAAGTCTGTTACTGTGAATCACACGGTCATTAGCCGCATTCAAGGTTAATGGCGCTAATCATCAATCCGGCTTATTATTTTTTCGCAGTTGAGCAGAAAAATCTGCACAATAGGAACGGCTGGGAAAGGAGCGTTACATGGCCTTAACGGTTGAGCAGGTCATAATGGAGCTGCATCGGACAGCGCCAAAACCGGAGGTTTCGGTTGATGGGTTAGTCGAAGGAAAAATGGATTGGCCCGTTACCGGAATCGCCACGGTTTTTTCAGCGACGCATGAGGTCATTCAGCAAGCGGCTGAGCTAGGTCTTAACCTGATTATTAGTCATGAAGGCCACTATTATAGCCATCACACTATGGCGTCCCGATCGCATGACCCCGTCTGTCAAAATAAAGCAGCGTTAATAAGCGGCGTTGGCAGCGGCTCGGGTAACGGCTCTGTCAATAGCCCAGGCATCAGCATTTACCGTTATCATGATGCCATTCACCAAATGAAGCCCGACGGGATCATGACGGGTTTATTGAGGGAGCTGGAATGGGATGCCTTTGTGGAGACCCATCACCCGGCAGCTTCAATCCTTAGGCTGCCTGAAATCAAAATAGAAGCTATTGCCCGGCACATCAAATCCAGACTTGGCTCCCCTTTTGTTCGGATTGTGGGCAATCATACAAACACATGCAGGAGAGTTGGCGTGCTGGCGGGTTATAGAGGCGGCGGAGAGCAGTGTATCCCGCTGTTTCATGAAGAGGAATTGGATCTAATCATCGCTGGCGAAGGACCGGAGTGGGAGACCCCTGAATATGTTAGGGATGCTGTAGCCCAAGGTATCTCCAAGGCGTTTATGCTGATTGGACATGCGGAAAGCGAGCAGCCGGGCATGAAGCTGCTGGCCGAAACATTGGCCGCCCGTTACCCGGAACTGCCAGTGTCCTTCCTTCCCAACACACCTTTGTTCCATCTGCTGTAATATCATCTGTAATTCAAACATTCCAATCGATGAAACATGTCCAATGTGATCTCATGCAAAAAACCTCCCGCGAAGAACAGACAATCATTGCTCTGTTCCAGCGGGAGGTTTTTTCAGTCTGTCTATTATTGCATTCTGATGGTTTAGATTCCAATCTTCTTATTGTGCTTAGCCCGTATTGCGGAGGCCCGCTGCAATTCCGTTGATGGTCAGCAGCACTTCGCGCAGAAGCTCGGGATCATCTTCGTCTTTATCGCGCAATGTGCGCAGCTCGGACAGCAATTGCACCTGCATATAGCTGAGCGGATCGACATACGGATTACGCAAGCGGATTGATTCCTGAATAACAGGCACGTTATCCAGAATTTCAACCTGCTTCGTAATTTGCAGGATAAGCTCCGATGTCACACGGTATTCTTCGTCGATTTGCGAGAAAATCCGCTGCCGGATCGTATCATCGCTAATCATATTTGCATATTCCTTAGCAATCAGCAAATCCGCTTTGGCAAGCGCCATCTGCAAATTGTCGATCAGGGAGCTGAAGAACGGGAACTGCTCGTACATGGTACGCAGCGTTTCCAGTTTTTCTTCGCTGTCTCCGACATATTGCTTCAGCGCCGTACCGGCTGCATACCAGGCCGGCAGCAGATAACGGCTTTGCGTCCAGGCGAATACCCAAGGAATCGCGCGCAGGTCTTCAAAACGGTCGCTGTTCTTCCGTTTGGATGGACGTGAACCAATGTTCAGCTCGCCCACCTCGGGCAGAGGCGTCGATTCTTTAAAGAAGGTCATAAAGTCAGGATCGCGGAAAATCAGATCCTGGTATTTGGTCAGGGCCGTTTCGGAAATGCTGCGGGCAATTTCATCCCATTCGCGCTCCGCTTCAGGCTCCTGCTGCGGATATTTGTTTAAACGAGCGGAAGTGATAAGCGCCCATGTCGCCTGCTCCAGACTTCGGTACGCAATGCCTTCCAGAGAGTAACGGGAAGACAAAACCTCGCCTTGCTCCGTAATCTTGATGCCCGCGCCGACCGTATGAGGCGGCTGGGCCAGAATGCTGCGGTTAAGAGGCATGCCTCCGCGGCCTAGTGCTCCTCCGCGGCCATGGAAAAACTTCAGCTTAACATCGTATTCTTTGCCAGCTGCCGTAATTTCCTTCAGCGCTACGCGCAGCTCCCAGTTGGCCGTTACCACGCCGCCATCCTTGTTGCTGTCGGAGTAGCCCAGCATAATTTCATGCATGTTACCGCGAGCTTCAACGGCTTTGCGGTAAACCGGCAGCTCGAACAATTCCTTCATAATGGCTGGAGCTGCATGAAGATCGTCGATGGTTTCAAACAGCGGCACCGATTGCAGGGTACAGCGAACCGCACCGTCGCTTTCTTGGCGGAACAAGCCTACTTCTTTGGCAAAAACCATTACTTCCAGCATGTCGCTGGCTGCTTCCGTCATACTGATCAGGTAGCTCGTAATACAGCCTTCGCCAAACTCCTGCTGTGCGCGGTAAATCGTATGATAAACATCCAGGCATTCTCTAGTCGATTCCGAATAATCCAGGTGGCTGGATGTAAGCGGACGAGGGTCGTTCAGCAAACGGTGCAAAAGCTCCGTTTTTTCTGCTTCCGACAATGCGCTGTAATCCTCGGTGATATGCATCTTTTGTAGAATTTCAGTCATGGCGTTTTGATGCTCCTGGCTATGCTGACGCACATCCAGCGCCATCAGATGGAAGCCGAACAGCTCTACCTGGCGAACCAGCTTGGCCAGATCGGTATCCGCCACGTAGTCGGCGAAGTGATGGCGTAGACTGCGGTCGATAATCAATAAATCTTCGCGCAGCTCGGAAGGGTGATTGTAACGCGTTGGCGTACCCTTCAGCGACTCGTCGCGAGTATTCGCCAGCTTCTCCAGCATAAAGGCCAGCTTGATCCGGTATGGCTCCTTCGCATTGCGCCAAGGATCGACGCATTTCAGCTCGACATGAGCTCGATCATTGCGAATAGACTCCACTAGCTCTTCGGAGACAGTTACCAGATTGGTGCTGAAGCTGAGAAGATCCACCAGGTTTTTTAGCTTTTCTTCGTATTTGCGAAGCGCCAGCTGGCGATGCAGCTGCAGCGTCTCCCATGTGACACTAGACGTAACGGAAGGGTTGCCGTCGCGGTCTCCGCCGATCCAGGAGCCAAAGCGGAGGTAATCCGGCACATGCCAGTGCTCGCCGGGGTAATATTTAGTCAGACAGCGTTCCAGTTCCTCATAGACGCTTGGAATCGCTTCGAATAATGTTTCGTCAAAGAAATACAAGCCGTTGCGCACCTCGTCGATTACCGTCGGCTTACGGTCGCGCAGCTCGTCGGTTTGCCATAGAATCAGGACCTCGTTAAGCAGCTTTTCCTTCAGCTTACCGCGTTCGCGGTGCGTCAGCGTCGGATTGTCAAGATGCATCATATCGTCAGCAATGCGCTTGTGCACATCAAGCACGACACGGCGAGTCGCTTCCGTCGGATGCGCGGTAATGACCAGCTCAAGAGAAATAACCTTCATGATCTCCTGTACAGCGGCAACGTCGAGCCCGAGCTCGCTTAGCTCCTTAATGGCGCTTTCAATGGAACCGCGCTGTACCGTCTCCCCCGCCGAAACCTCGTAATCCCGCTTCCGTCTGATCCGGTGATTTTGTTCCGCAATGTTGACCAGCTGAAAATAAATCGCAAACGCTCGAATCACCTGATGGCGAATTTCCGGGCTCAGGCCGTTAACCGTCGATTTAAATTGCTCAAACAACTCCGGAAGAAAACCTGCGCGCAGCGCCTTGCTCTGCTCGCGAATCCGTTCTACAATGTCCAGCAGCTCGCGGCCGCCTTGATGAACCAGCACTTCGCCAAGAATATTTCCAAGAAAACGCACATCGCGTCTCAATAAATTATTGGCGCTTGTGCGGCTGGCAGTGGTTGTTGCAATAGGTTGTTCCGACATACCGTTCCTCCTACAATTCGTGCAGCAAACTCACTTTGAAAAGCATCCGCTCTTCCCTCGCGAACATGCCCGATTCAACTTTTTGAGTAATCCAAGGGTTACATTTCATACTACTATACTACAAAACGGTGCTTCGTTGAAGCCCTAAAGTGTTATCCATATTTTTGTTTTGCTCTCTCATTTTACTTTACTTGACTACAATCATCAATCTTCTTGCCGTCTCCTGCGGCAAACAGTTTTTTTAGTCGCCTGCCGCTACTGTATATTACACGTCACGGGCAACCTCAGCTAAGGCCCAGGACTGAAAAAACTTACATGGAGAAACAGCAATAATGTTTAAGTTAGTTTTAAGAAACTCCAACTAAAGTAAAAGCAACTTATAATACCTGCTGATTCAATAATAGTTAACCAAATTCATGGAAAACAAACCACATAAGCGCAGGTGGAAAGCATATCAATCAACTGGGGGAGTTATAAATGAAGGCAACAGTCGGAAGAAAATTGCTGGCCGGTTTTCTAAGCGTATTGATTTTAATGGGGGCGGTTGGCGGAATAGCCGTGTTTAGAATGAAGCAAATGCAGGAGCAGGCTTACGAAGTGCAAACCGTCTGGATTCCAAACGCAGACCTGCTGGCCAGAATGGAAAGCCGTATCATTAATACGGAGCGGCTGGCGCTTAAATATGTATTAGAAAGTAATAGCGATTCCCGCCAGCAGCTGGAAGAGCAAATAACCGCGATGTTAGCCGATTTACAGGCATCAGGCGAGACCTATCAAATCCTTGGGAATCAGGATGAAGAGCAGACGCTGCTGAATCAGATGCTGCAAATTCAAAGCGAAATGAAGACTTTACTAGAAAAGCTTTTTAATTATGACGAACAAGGCAGTGAGGATGGAATATCTCAAACCGCGGATGAGCTTCAAACGTACATAGGCGGCATGCTCAACAATTTTCAACAGCTCAGCCAAATCAATGATCAGCTCAGAGAAGCGGCATTGATTAACTCGCAAAAGCTGTCAGCATCCGCCGTACTTCTTGTTTTTGTCCTTTCCCTGCTGGGGCTAGTCATTGGCACCAGCGTTGCCATCATCATCTCGCGCCAAATCTCAACACCCATCAAAGCTATGGTGTCTGCAGCACGTCGCATTGCCGCTGGAGAGCTGGCAGCTCCTCCCCTAAAGGTCAGAAATCGTGACGAAATCGGCGGCCTAGCCGACGTCTTTAACCAAATGGCGGGCAACCTGAGAAGCCTGATACGGGAAATGAGCACAGGAGCTGAATATGTGGCAACGGCTGCGGAAGACTTAAGCTCAGGCTCGGATCATATCCGAATAAACGCCGAGCACATTGCTGCAACAACCGGGGAACTGACATGCGGATCGCAGAAGCAGGCACAGAGCCTGGAGGAGAATGCCAAATCCATTGGCGAAATATCGGATAGCGTGCAGCATATCGCCGCAAATGCAGAATCGGTTGCCGGGGCTGCAATCCATACCGCCGAGCTAGCGGGCACAGGCAATCAGCGCGTACAAGCAGCGATTATTCAAATGCAGGCTGTAGGGTCAACGGTTTCCAATCTGGCGCAAGCAGTGGACAGCCTGGGAATAAGATCGCAGAAGGTCGGCGATATTGTTGAGGTCATTACGGGGATCGCCAAACAAACGAATCTGCTGGCGTTGAATGCAGCCATTGAAGCGGCACGAGTAGGGGAAGCAGGAAAAGGCTTTGCCGTTGTTGCTCAGGAAGTGCGTAAACTAGCAGAGCAATCCGCTTCCTCCGCAGACCAAATCGCCCTGCTGATCGGGGCGATGCAAGGAGAAACCGTACAAGTGGTGGAACTGATGAAGCAGGGAGAAAAAGAAGTAACGGAAGGCATCACAGCTGTCAAGCTGGCGAGCGACTCATTCCAGGAAATCCAGCAGTCGGTAGGACAAGTCGCCAGCCAAATCCAGGAGGTTTCCGCTGCCTCAGAGCAAATGTCGGCGGGTACGGAGCAGGTTGCGCATTCCATGACGGTTATTTCAGACATAGCATCAAGCACTTCCTTCGGAACAGAGCGTGTAGCCGAAGCTGCGGGCGATCAGTTGGCTTCCATCCAGGAAATTTCCGCCTCGTCACAATCCCTGTCCCAAATGGCAGACAAGCTGCGCCATCTTATCGGTAAGTTCAACGTGTAGCCCAGAAGCTGCAGAACTAACATGACAGAATTCAAAAATACCGCTGGCGCATATCCACTAAGGCCAGCGGTTTCTTATCTTTAAAGAAAAGCTCATATCGGCAGCAGGCTCTTCAACTGAAACCATCCTTTATTGCCGATTGAGTCCAATAGAGACGCTTTTGATTTCCCGTCAAAGGCATCATAACCATAACGAGAGCTCATGGTAAACTCCTTAATATACGATTTGTCCTGGTTGTCGTTCGTAACATATAAAAAATCCCTATATTGAGACTGGCCATTTTTAGAGTAGTCAAGCTGCAAATAGTAAATATTAGCCGCATCGTCCGCCGTCAGTTCCGCTTCCACACCTTCGCTCAAAATCGCATCAAATGCTGTAATATTTTCCTTATCTGATATCACATTAATTAGCATTGGCTGAGATTTTTCAGCATGTTCAGTGGAATACATCGATATGTAAATGATATCCGGATGCGCTGGACCACTGGGTTCGGTTGCTGATACGGAACACCCCGTCATTAGACACAATGCCATTAAAATAAGCCATTTTTTCATACAACCAATCCTTTTTTCATTCCCTCATTATCTATAATAAACGGAATTATTTACACAATGTTGCAAAAAAAAGCCCCCATTATGTCCCCAAAGCAAACACGGAGCGGCTTTTAGCTTTTTATAAAACGCAAAAAAGAAGCCTAATGAATCAAGGCTTCTCGTCGATTTAGATACTGGAGCGGGTGATGGGAATCGAACCCACGCTATTAGCTTGGAAGGCTAAAGTTCTACCATTGAACTACACCCGCATATTAAGATGGTCGGGACGACACGATTTGAACATGCGACCCCCTGGTCCCAAACCAGGTGCTCTACCAAGCTGAGCTACGTCCCGAAATGATGCGATTAAGAAAATATGGCGCGGCCTAAGAGATTCGAACTCCTGACCTTTTGATTCGTAGTCAAACGCTCTATCCAGCTGAGCTAAGGCCGCAAATGATATGGAGCGGAAGACGGGAATCGAACCCGCGACCCTCGCCTTGGCAAGGCGATGCTCTACCGCTGAGCCACTTCCGCATATAGGCTT
>PJUA01000099.1_pt1 | contig 93373 bp, 99 predicted proteins | sample 1512151 | NCBI WGS metagenome assembly PJUA01 (sample SAMN08177678, study PRJNA422409) | Soil metagenome, whole genome shotgun sequencing project. | isolation source: Soil enriched on filter paper: beechwood xylan treatment | place: USA: Madison | collected 2015-01-15 | reverse complement strand
CCATCCCGAACACGACCGTTAAGCCCTCCAGCGCCGATGGTACTTGGACCGCAGGGTCCTGGGAGAGTAGGACGTCGCCAAGCACAAATAGCCTGTCGCAGATTACTGCGGCAGGTTTTTTGTGCTTGAAGGGGCTTCGGATCGAGATAATCCGAAGCCCCTTGCGACGTTTCTCTCCTTTGGTGGGAGAGTGTCTGAACCTATTGTATCGGAGTAAGTCGATGAAGTTGGCCCGGCCTTAGAGGTTGGTTCAGACGCCGACCGGGATGTGTATGCTGCGAAGCAAATGCCTCTCCGGTGCGGAATAGCCATCGCCAAGCACAAACAGCCTAGTTAACTCGTACAAGGATGTCTGAGAGGTCAAAGGTTACTGCTCTTTAAGGATGCTTGAAAGGGTCTGGTGAAGGATATGTACGCCAGATTCAATACGATCCTCATGGATGTTGGAGATGTTAAGCCGCAGCATGTTGGGAGCAGCCGTCATTTCGAAAAAATAAGGTTCGGTTGTACCCGCGACGATGCCTTGGGCTTTTAGACGCTTTATTAGTACATCCAGTGATACATGATCCGGCAGCGGAAGAACGGTATGCTCGCCGCCTGTACGAGGCACAAGCTGGAATGGTGCAAAGTCCGGGTAAGCGTTCATTGCTTCAAATAGCTTGTTCATTCGCCCTGTGTATCTGGATTGAATCGTTTTCCGATGCTGACTAAACATTCCGTTCCGTATGTACATATCCAAAGCGGCTTGGGAAAGAATGGAGCTGTCGATATCGAGCATTCGTTTGTGAAGGCTGAAGGCTTGAGATAATGCGATTGGCAAAACAGCAGCTCCAATTCGTAAGCCAGGGAACAAAATTTTGGAATAGCTTTTTAGATAAATGACTCTGTCCTCCGTGTCGTAAGACCAGAGGGGGTCTTGTCTGGAGTTATCCTCCAGATCTGCAAGGTAATCGTCTTCTACCAGATACACATCATATTTTGCTGCCAAAGCAATGAGTCTTTTTTTGTCGGCTGCAGACAGGGAAGTTCCTAGCGGGTTATGGAATCGCGGCGTTACATAAAAAAATTTGAGTGATTCTTCGCGGAACCGTTGTTCTAATACATCCCAATCCAACCCTTCCAAGCTGCGTGGAACACCCAGCATGGGAACGTTTAGGCTCCGGAGTAACGGGGGCATATTATGATAACCCGGTTGCTCTAGCAGCACATGGCGCTTCCCGCCAGGGAAAGGCATCAAGGCCAGGATTGCCAAAGCCTGCTGAACGCCGGAGGTTATAAAAAATTGCTCGGGTTTTGCAAAAACCTGATAATCTGCAAATTGATTTTGCAGCAGCCCAATAAGAGAGGGAAGTCCTCGCTCAGTCCCGTAAAGAAACAAATCCTCATGATTTTTCTCCATCGCCTGGTCGATGCAGTGCTTAAAATCTCCATATGGAAAAACACGAGGGTCAGGGGCAGCGGAAGCAAAGTCAAGCGGACCTTCGTCCAGCGAAGTTTCCCCGCTGACACTTCCGTTTCTGACGACATAATAGCCGGACTGAGGCAGTGCATAAACGAGATGCCTATCCTCCAATAGGGAATAAGCTCGGATAACCGTACTTATGCTGCAATTAAACTGCTTGGCCAACGTACGTACCGCAGGCAGTTTGATGCCTTGCGCTTTATGATGAACAGAATCGGAGCCATTAGGCTGCTCTCTAATCCACTGCAAGATTGCATCAGCGATTTGTTCGTATTTTTTCATAAAAACCCGCCTTTATAAAGTGTACCGGTACAATTTATCTTTTTACACATTGTAACGTAATAAGCGGCAATATACACTATAGAAGCAGCTTGAGACAACATATATAATTGGAGGAAACCAACTATGAACACATCACGTTCGCAAAAATATGCATATCTGGCAGCTATTCTATATGCAAGCATTATCGGGTTGTCTTTTTTATTCGTTAAATTGACCGTTCAGCAGGCTCATCCCATGGATGTGTTGGCGCATCGGTTTACGTTGTCTTTGATTGTCGTAAGTATCCCAATTGCACTAGGATGGTTCAAGTGGAATTTGAAATGGATTGATATATGGCGGATTATTCCCCTGGGGCTATTGTCCCCGGTTTTATTCTTTTTGTTTCAGGCATTTGGACTGGTTACGTCCAACTCATCAGAAGCCGGCATCTTGCAGGCGACAGCACCTGTATTTACATTATTAATGGCCTCATTGTTTATAAAAGAAAAAACAACGCTGGTACAGAAGCTGAGTTTATTGTTGTCGATAGGCGGAGTTATTTTTATTTTTGTAATGAGAGGCGCTGGGTTTTCCTTAGATAATTTTCAGGGCGTTGGATTGCTGCTTCTGTCTACTTTATGTTTTGCAGGATATGGCGTACTTGCCCGGCCATTGACCCGCCGCTACAAGCCGATGGAGCTTACATGGGTGACATTAGCACTTGGCTTCCTTGTTTTTAATGAGGCAGCCCTCATTCGTCATGCGTTGAACGGAACAATGGCCGCTTACGTTGAGCCGCTTTCTAATCCTGGTTATCTGGGTGCGCTTGGTTATTTGGCCATCTTGTCCACAATGGGTTCCACCTTGCTGTCCAGCTACGCTTTAACGCATTTGGAGGCATCCAAGGTGAGTGTATTCAGCAACCTGGCAACGCTGATATCCATTGCAGGCGGGGCGTTGATTTTGGGTGAGCCCTTGTACATGTATCACTACATTGGAGCGTTTTTGATTATTGCGGGAGTATTGGGAACCAATAGAAGCGCTAATAATGTGAAGGCGCGAATTACAGCTAAGTAGAGCGAATATAGCCAGTATCGTGAGCATAGAAAAAGCAAACTCCGGAATCGCTATGAATCAGCGTTGCAGGAGTTTGCTTCTTTAAGTTGAGGGGTTAAAAGACTTATTCGGACAGCCTTGGTGTTACATCAAACTATATAAGTTCAACTAAAGAGGGGGCAGAAAGAGGACAGAGTGTGAAAGATGCTGGAGAAAAGCGGACTCCTCTGCCACCACAATTTTGTTGAACTTATATAGCTTATAAACTGCTGCTTGCCGCTGGTTTGATTTGATACACTTTTTTGCCTTCCGGTACGGCTTGTCCTTCTTGCGCGGAAGCAGGAGTCAATGCCCAGCCAAATGAAAGAACGGAGGACAGCAGCTCCGCTTCAGAATCCGTCAGGGTGGCAGTGACAGCCTCTTCCCCAGCCTCCAGCGATAAATGACCCTCCTGCTTCAATGCAACCAGAATCCAGCTGTGAATGCCGCGGATCGTATTAAATTTGATTTGATAGCCTTCCTGCACAGCGCTTCTGAACAATTCTTCATTCTCTTTGGCAAACGTTGTTAACAGGCTGTAGTCAAAATGAAACTTGCTTTCATCAGTCGGCAGATTGCCCGTTAGTACCTTTTCGATAAGTTCATCATTAGTCCATCCCAAAGCCTTAACCGATTCCAGCATCAAGGCATCCCATTGGGACAGCTTGGCTTTTGCTTGCGAAAATGAATGGGTCATGCGGACATCTCCTCTTTCCATTAAGGTGTCTAATGCAAAAGCAAGAGACGCCGTCAAAGGCCGTCTCTTGCGGAATGCGAATAGTGGTTTATTTGCTTGCTTTATAGGCGTTCAGGAACTCCTTGACTTTAGCAGCGTCGGCTTTCAGCTCCAGGCCGGTATCAACAAGCGGGCTGAGGGTGGATACAGCCTTGAATTTGTTGCCGCCGTAGAATGCCAAAATTTCATCCTGATTGATAGCGTACAACACGGCTTTGCGCAAATCTACGCTTTTTGCTACAGGACGGTTGCTGGTGTTAAACAGCAGGTACGAAACAGCGTTGCTAGGAACGGTTTGCAACGATAGCTTGCTGTCGCCCTTTACAACGTCGAATTTATTTTCGCTTACAGAGTAATACAAGTGGATTTCGCCGCTGCGAAGAGCAGCCAAAGTGCTGTCTGCGTCTTTGATGAAGCGAACCTTGATGCTTTTGATTTTCGGCTCGTTTTCAGTGCCCTTCATGTAGCCCGGGTTTTTGAAGAAAACAGCTTCGTAATCGTTTTTGTAAGACAAAATGTAAGGACCGCTGGCATACAAGGTATTGTTGTATTGAGCGCCTTCCGTTACGGTGTTTTGGTCGCCGTAAGGAATGTCCTTGTTGACGTCGAATTTGGCTACGTCATAGGTGTTGATGGCTTGAACTTGCTTTTGCGATACAATGCCGGCCGATTGGTGGGCCAGGTAGTTCAGAACTTGCGGGAAAGGTTTGGTTGTTGTCAATTTAACAACCTGATATTTGCCGTCTTTGTTGCTTGCTTGTTTTTTATCGGATACCAGCTCGGAAATTTTGGATTGCAGGCCGTTTTCAAGTGCTGCTTTTACCGTTTCGGAGCTGCCGGATACGTTCAGCCCTTCCAGCGATGCAAGATCCGTTACAAGCTCAACGTTTTGGATATGCTCATGGAGCGTATACGTACGGTGGTCAGGCACGGAATTTTTGTCCTTTGCACGCAGCAGGGAGAAAATAACGTCGTCTGCGCCTACGCGCTCGCCGGAATCAACAGCTGCTTTGTTTTCAACGCGCGCAAAGTTGATGTCGTCTCTCAGAATAAAGTAATATTCGGAGTTTCCTTCTGCAATGGCATGGTTCAGGGACAACGAACCTTCCGATGTTACTTTGTCATCGTCGGTCAGGTTAACGACACGAACGTTGGAGTTGGTGTTGATAATGTTGATGGAGCCGTCATTACCTTTGATCGGGTCAAGCGATGTCAAGGTCGGCATTGTCGATTGCAGAACAAGCGCCTCGGTTTCACGCTTGGAAGTGTCGTTAAAGTCCAATGCTTCCCAAGGCAGGGAACGCGATTTGGACAAACGAACGGAATCCTTGTTCAGCACCTCTTGGTTAAACGCTTGGGATTTCAGTGATCTGTACAGGGGTGCGATATATGCTTTTTCGAATACCAGCTTCTCTTCAAACGTTTTATAGGTTTCCTTGTATTGCTCTGGTGTTTGAGTGGAAGCTTTTTCGATCAACTCGTCGATTTCGGGATCGGACAGCTTGCTGTAATCGCCGCCTGTTTTGAAAAGCGAACGAACAGCATAGTCCGGGTTGCCGGTAACCGTGGTCCAGCCGGACATGGAAATATCGAAGTTTCCGGCATCCTCTTGTGTTTTAAAGCTGCCATAGTCGGGTTGAATGTTCAGTTTAACGTTAAAACCGTTTTTGTTCAGCTGGTCGCGCACGATGTTCAGATCAGCCTCATTGGAGCTCATCCCGAGCAGCTCAATATCAATGGGATTATTATCAACGACAGCCTCTGTGCCCGCTGGAGTTGGGCTAGCTTCGTTAACGTCGTTTTTGGTGGTTAGCTTGCAGGCGCTTAGCAGAACAGCCAAGCTTACAAATAGCAGAGCAACCAGCCTCATTTTCTTTTGCATGAATTTCTCCTCCTGTGTGTTTGATTTATGTTAACTCACATTCATGCTTCGCCATTATCCTTTGAAGCGGAAATGGCGACGGAATATGAATGAGGTCCAAAACGTTAATCCAGCTTCGGATCAAGCGCATCGCGCAAGCCGTCGCCAAGGAAATTAAAGGACAATACCAGCAAAATGATGGCTAACCCGGGATAAATAGCCGTAAACGAATGGGTTTCCAGATAGGCGCTTCCCAGCTTCAGAATATTGCCCCATTCCGGAATATGCGGCTCTACACCAAGACCTAGGAAGCTCAAGCTGCTGGTGGAAATGACGGCGGAGCCAATCGTCAGCGTCGATTGCACAATCATGGGCGCCACGGAATTAGGCAGAATGTGCTTGAACAAAATAATCCAGTCGTTGGAGCCAAAAGCCCGTGCAGCCTGAACGTATTCCAGCGTTGAAACCTGAAGCACGTTGGCGCGCATGGTTCGCGCATAGGTCGGGATGGAGCTGACGCTAAGCGCGATGATCAGATTGACGGTGCCTGCTCCAAAAGCTGCGATAATGGCAATTGCGAGCAGAATAGCGGGAACGGCATACAAAACATCCAGGGCACGCATAATTAGGTTGTCCGTGCGTTTGCCGTAATAACCGGATAAAGCTCCCAATAATCCGCCGATCAGCAATGGAATCAATGTGGTCAAAAAGCCAACAATCAAAGAGATACGCGCTCCGAACACGATGCGGGAGAAAAGATCCCGTCCATAATTATCCGTACCGAGCGGATATTCAGCCGTTGGAGATTGAAGAATAGCGCTATAATTGTTGTCGATTGCCAGCCCGTAATCAAACGTAATCAGGCTGGTGATCGACAGAGTCAGCAGAAAGGTAACAAACAGTAGGCCCAGCATGGAGGTCGAGCTTCTGGACAACCGTTCAAAAACATCGCCAAGGCGCGAGCCCGAAGTAAACCCCTGATTACGGAGCTTGGCGAACAGCATCAAACTAAGGAATAAGGAAAACAAATTGCCGGTTGCGGCTGTTGCCAGTAAAGCAATGGCTACAATTGCCATCCAACGGGGAATAACGGCATCGCCCCCGTATTTTGCAATCAGCAGCAGAGATATCAATTGAATGATTCCCGCAATCAGCAGCAGCGTCATGCCCGACAGGAAGCCATTGGCTACATAAGGCTTAAACAGATTCAAGGACGTTACGCCAAAAACAAGCACGGTCGTCATTAAGGAATATACAGCCAGCGTATAAGCGGCATATTTCTTTTTTTTCACTAAATGGAACGCGGTTGAAGCAACGAACACATTGCCGGTGAGCAAGCTTGGCAGCAGCAGAAAGCCAAGTCCGCGGGTTGCTTTGCCTATGGCGGCATGCCGGATAAGGTTGGTCCGAATCAAATACCAGACAGCGAGCTGCAACAAGCCAAATAGGCCAAAGGCAATGCCGGCTCCCAGTCCAACAGCCTTGAAGCTTCCGTCCGCAGGGCTATAGGCATTCCATAGCAGCAAAACGGCGAGCGCCAGCGAAATCAGTCCGGCAAAGCTGGCTTGCCCGTATTCGGGATTGGATTTTAGCCGAAAATTCATTTCTTGCTTGGTTAACGAAACATTTTTCACGGTCGGCACCTGCTTCAGTATTGTTTCATTTTGGAACGAATCCGCGGATCAAAAAACGCATAGAGCAAATCCACAATTACATTTACGATAGATATGGTGATGGCTACGTAAACGACGCCGCCCATAATGGCGGGAATATCGGGAATGAATTGACGGTCGACAATGTAGCTTCCGATACCGCTAATATTAAACACCTTTTCCGTCACGGCAGCGCCGCCCAGCATTCCACCGAACATGAGGCCAATGACCGTGATGATGGGAATAAGCGCATTGCCGATGGCATGCTTCCACAGCACCTGTCCGTTACGCAAGCCTTTGGCTTTGGCGGTTGTAATATAGTCCTCATGAATGACCTCAAGCGTCGAAGAGCGGGTCATCCGAGCAACAGCAGCCGTAAAGCCGGTTCCAAGCACAACAATCGGCATGACGGCCGACATCCAGTTGTTGGGGTTGTAGGTCGCCGGGAACCACGGCAGCTTGATCGAGAAGTTAAGAATAAAAATCAAGCCTTGCCAGAAGTTTGGAATCGACAACCCCAGCAGAGCGATAAACATAAACGTGTAGTCAAAAAAGGAATTGGGTCTTGTCGCCGAAATAATGCCAATTGGCAGCGCGATGACAACCGCTATAAGAGTCGCGACCACGGAAAGCGTCAATGTGATCGGAAATTTGTTGGAAATGGCCGTTGCCACTAATTCGTTGCCAACAAATGATTTGCCGAGATCAAAGGTTAGAATTCCTTTTATCGACTGCCAGAGCTGCACCAGATAGGGCTGATCCAGACCATACACTGCGTTAAAGGCAGCTATTTGTTCCGCGGTGGCTGTTTCTCCAAGCAAATTGGCCGCCGGGTTCATTGGAGATACATACAGAATCGTAAAAACAAGAACGGCAACCCCAAGGATGACAAACACCGTCATAACCAATCTTTCCGCAATATATTTCAAATAGGGATTAGCGTAAAGGGCCATCAAAAGGTACATGGGGAATCCAATGACAAGAGATAGCGCAAAATAACCGGGATGGCTAATAAAGTCATGGTATGTATCGGCAAAGGACAATCGAGGACTATCCGCTTCCTCCAGCTTTCGGGCAAGCTGCTCGCGAGCCCTGGCATTAAAGCGGGTTTCGGCTAAAGCTGCAGCTTCCTTCTCCAGCTCTTCTTTTCCGGTTTTTTTGCCGAAAAAGACATGCTTGCGGGACATTTGCTCCCGGGCTTCCTGCAGGAGTTCGTCGCGAAGACCGGACTGAAGCAGCTCGTTGCTGATGGCTTCAGCAATCGTGCGATAACCGTCTTTTGTCAGGCGATGACGATGCAATAGGTAAAGAAGAATGGTAAGCGGCGCGCCGAGTACCAACAGAAGGAAGCGGTAGGACGGATGAAGAAGCATTTTGCGATAGAGGGATGCCATTCCGTCTGCGATGCCGTTTTTTCTTGATGCAACATGCCCTGTCAAGCTAGTCCGCCCCTTTATCATTTATTTTAATTTGCATTATTCCGATTGATATAGTAGATTTTATTTTATGAACTGCAAAATGTCAATAAAAACACGCCACTCCTTACACAATCCCCATTATACAATATATAATAAGGATTAGTTAAGACAAATGAAGCGTTCAGCAGTGTTTTAAGCTATTACTATTTATAGTATAACCTGAATAACAATTAATGCATGGCTAAATATATAAAAATGCGGATGCGGGTGACAACATGAGTGTATTGTTAGAGGTCAAGGATTTGGCGGTATCCTTTTTTGCCAGGGACAAGGAGGTTGAAGCCGTTCGTGGAGTCAGCTTCCAGGTTCGCGAAGGGGAGACGCTGGGTATTGTCGGAGAATCCGGCAGCGGCAAAAGCGTAACGGCGCGTTCCATCATGCGCCTGCTTCCATCGCCTCCGTCCATGGTTAAGGGCGGACAGATTCTTTTTAAAGGAGAAAACCTGGCCTACAAATCGGATCGGGAGATGGAGAGGATTCGAGGCCGGGATATCGGCATGATTTTTCAGGACCCCATGTCATCCTTAAATCCCACCATGCGAATCGGTAAGCAAATCGAAGAGGGACTGATCAAGCATCGCAAGCTGGGCAAAGCGGAAGCCCGCAAGGAAGCGATCGCGATGCTGGAGCTTGTTGGCATACCTAATGGCGAAACCCGATATACGCAATATCCGCATGAATTTTCGGGCGGTATGAGGCAGCGGGTCATGATTGCTATCGCGCTTGCCTGCAACCCCTCCCTGTTGATTGCGGACGAGCCTACGACCTCGCTGGACGTAACGATTCAAGCACAAATTCTGGATCAGATGAAGGTGCTCCAGAATAAATTTGGCACGGCTATCATTTTGATTACGCATGATCTAGGCGTTGTGGCCGGCATGTGCGACCGTGTTGTTGTCATGAAGGAAGGCGAAATTGTGGAGACGGGAACAACAGCGGAAATATTCGCTAATCCCTCTCACCCCTATACAAAAAAACTGTTAGGCGCATTGCCGCGTCTGGACGAGAAGAAAAAGCCCAAGGCGGTGCCCGTTAAGCAGGAGGGACTTCCGCTTCTGAAGGTTTCCTCTCTGAAGCAGCATTTCAACATGGGCAAAGGACAAGTGCTAAAGGCCGTGAATGATATAAGCTTTGAGGTTTGGGCGGGCGAAACGCTTGGCGTGGTGGGAGAATCCGGCAGTGGAAAATCAACGACGGGCCGCAGCATTTTGCGTCTTAACGAGGTTACGGGCGGAGAGGTATTGTTCAAGGGCATTCCTCTGCAGCATTTGAACCGCTCTGAAATGAAAAGAATGCGCCGTTATATGGGCATGATTTTTCAGGACCCCTACGCTTCGCTTAATCCCCGTCTGCGCATCGCGGACATTATCGGGGAATCGCTGGACGTGCACGGCTTGGCCTCCGGCAAGCGGGAGCGCTTGAGAAGGGTGGAGGAGCTTCTGGATCTGGTTGGTCTGGACGCCTCTCATGCCATGCGGTATCCCCATGAATTTTCCGGCGGGCAAAGGCAGCGCATAGGCATTGCACGCACTCTCGCCGTAGAACCGGAGCTCATCGTTTGCGACGAGCCGTTGTCGGCGCTGGACGTATCCATACAAGCGCAAATCGTCAAGCTTCTAGAAGAGCTTCAGGAGAGGCTGGGCTTGACGTATCTCTTTATCGCGCATGACCTCTCCATGGTTAAGCATATCAGCGACCGGGTTGCGGTGATGTACAAAGGGAAAATCGTGGAGCTGGCGGAAAGCGAGGAGCTGTATGCCAACCCCCTGCATGACTATACCAAATCTCTGCTTGCGGCCATTCCCGTGCCGGACCCCGAGGTTCAATCCCGCAAAAAGCCGATCATAAATGCGGAGGCGGGAAAAAGCGACCCCTATGGCCTGGACCGTTCCACTTTTGTGGAGGTCAGCAAAGGGCATTGGCTGGCTGTGGCGCAGGGTTAAAGCAGCGGGTTGAATAATCGGTCGATTGATTATGCAACTTAATTGACTTTGCTGAAAAAGCATCGACCTTTTGGCTCTTAGCCCTAGCTTAGAGGCTTTTTGACAAAAGCGCGAACCAGGAACTGTAATGTTCCCGATTCGCGCTTTTTCTTTTTTACTTAGCGATGATCATTGCAGACTGCCGCTTCTTATAGGAGGGAAGCCAATATAATAGCGAATTCTCCGCGTGTCAGCTTGCTGCTGCCGCCATTGGCGGAGTCAAACGATTTGCCTGTCAATTCGCTGTACCGCGAGAGTATGAGATTCATTTGGTCGGCCGTGATGCCGTTGGTCGGCAGGAAGCGGCCATTTCCGTCACCCTGTACAAGGCCTGCTTTCGCGGCCCAGCCTACATAACCGCTGTACCAGCTGTTTTTCGCTATATCGCTGAATAAAGTCGTTTCTTCAGTTTCCACACCGAGCAGTCGACCCAGCGTTGTTACTGCGGCGGCGCGAGACAATCCCGCGTCAGGAGAAAAGGTTGTTGCGCTTGTGCCTACCATAATGCTTTTGGCATAAAGGGCCTGGATTGCTTCATAAGCGGTGTCCCCAGGCAGCACATCCGTAAACGGCAAACCTCCGATAGTGAATTGCAGACGGGTTGCCCCCGTGTAGGCTTCGTTGCCGGATACAACGGCAATCGTCAATTGATACGTGCCGTCGGCTTCCGGCAAGATGGCGGCGAGCGCCTCCATGCCGTCCGACAACAGAACGGATTCCGAATAATTATCCGAAGGCACATCGGTAATCGTAATTTGAACATCTTGTTCCGAAACATCGGTGCTGGCTGTAATACTGCTCACAGCGACGCTTTTACCGGATGCAACACTGGAAATGCCTTTCCCTTCGTTAATGCTGAACGTTACTTTTTGCTTGCCTGATGCATCTGTGGAATCTGTAACGGCAGAGAAGCTGTGTACCGATTCCGTCAGAATGAAGGAGGTAGAGCCTTCTCCGGTTGCCGCTGCTCCTCCGAAGGCCTGTCCGCCTCCTTGGGGCGTTGTTGTCCAATCGGGCATTTGCGGCATTTCGCCGGATGGAGGCTCGGGCGCTTCGCCTGAAGGAGCCGCTCCTTGCCCGCCCGCCGGACGCTCAGGCCGTTCTCCGCTAGCGTTGGCACCGTCGGGGAATCCGCCGCCCCCCGGGAACCCGCCCCTGCCCATCATGCCGAAGGAGTTGCCGCTGTATTGCTGCTGGATTCCGTTTACGTAAACGGAATAGTCCTTGTTAAGAGTCAGATCGGACGACGTGAAGGTCAAGCTTTGGAATGCTTTTTCCGCGGTGTGTTTGAGCAGTTCCTTGCCATTGGCGTCAGTAATCGTTACAACGCTGCCGGCTGATTGCGTCGAAGCAAACATAAGCTCCATGAAAGGCTGCTTGGAAGTGGAGCTTGTCGCGTCGTTCCGCGTGCCGAGCGCAATGACGGTGCCGCCGTTAAGCGTAATGTCGCCATCGGCGTCAATGCCGCCGTCAGGGCTGCGTTCGTTGGACATGGCAATAACGGTGCCGCCATTGATGGTCAGGTAGCCGTTGGAATCAATGCCGTCGCCTTCCGCTCCTAATCCTGCGTTGACGTATAGATAGCCTCCATTGATAGTGGTGACGGATATGCCGTCTTCATTCGTATTAATGCCATCGTCCTGCGCCTCGATATAGATGCTGCCGCCATTTAAAGTCAGATGCAGCTCGGAGTCCAGTCCTTCGTTTTCGGCTGTAATGTACAGCTTTCCTGTTCCTGCAGACTCTCCGCTGATATTCATCGACATTTTGGAATAGAATGCGCCATCGTATTTGTGGAGCTTTTTGGTTGTGCCTTCTTTGTAAATACGTGCGACATACGAGCCGTTTACTTCATTGACAGACCCGTCAGCAAGGATGACCTGGGCGCCTGCCTTGGACAGGTCGGTTACGCCTCCTGTATCTTGGCTAGAGCTATAGGGCTCGTAGACGTTGTAAAAGATAACGGCGGGAGCGACCGTTGAAGTAATGTCTGCGCCATCCAGAATCAAGGTTACGACCGCTGTGGGATCATCCGCAGCGTCTTCGCCAAGATCGATGGCCAGCTGGCCAGCCGTCAGCGTTCCCGACACGCGATATGTACCCGGCTCTGTAATGGTAACGACGGTATGGGCTTCCGCTTCGCTAGCTTGATGCTCATCGGCATCCGTGCCTTCGCCATAAGCTGCGCCTTGTCCGGCTTTGTAATAGATAATGTCCGCTCCGGTGTAGACGGCCGAAGAGGAGTCGGTTGAAGCGGTTGAGCCGTTAACCGTAACGCTGCTGTCTGATAGCTTGATTGCTGTTTCGGCGATGCTTGCCGCGCTTGCGGAAGTCGTAAATGCGAGACATGACCAGCTCATGGCTACGGCAAGCAGCAGAGAGGTTGAGCGTTTGAACATAAGGCCTGCACATCCTTTTTTGTAGTATGCATTCAGTATAGAAACGTTTTCTTAAATGAATCTGAAGTGTAGCTTTCCGAGAGCAAGCGATCAACATTTTTGTAATCTTCTGTTCATACGTTGTTCATATTCATCTTGTACAATGGGAATTGTCACGGACGCCGTACACGTGCCGGACTTTTCTGTTTTGTAAAGCATGGCCTGTATACCGGTGCAGCCAGCTTTAGCCACAGAAATTTTTTTTGCACCTTTGTCGATAATGATTATCATTATCTTAAACTAGTTTCATTCTGTGGTTTGTCGCTTGTTACATTGCTATAGCAAAGGAGGGATGAGTCCTGCCTGTGATAAGGCGGGATAAGGAGCATCTGAGGGAAATGCGGGTTTACGGATAACAGATAACGGATAACGAATAAAGAATATCAAAACATTGTGAAGGAGACATGATTCCATGAACGTTTCGATCAAAAAAACATTGCCTGTTCTGATTCTGACTTTAGTGCTTTCTCTTGTGATGATTGCCGGTTCTGCGTTTGCAGCAACTTCAAAGGATTACCGAATTGTGCGCGCCGACGACCCTGAGGTAAATTCCAGAGCAAATGACTATGCGGTAACGCCTGCTTCTGTTGCGGATGATGGCACCACGGTCACTCTGGGCTTCAACACCTCTTTCCTGTTCAATATCAACTCGCTGAGCATCTCCAATGACGGCGGCTCCACGTACACGACGTATTCTGGCTCTACATCGGGCGGCGTAATCAGCTTTACGTTCCCGGTTGACGATTTTTCAGTGAATACAAAAGCCAAAATTGCGGTTTCGGTATTCGGGCTTTACAACGAAACCTATGATATTCAAATCAAATGGCTCTAAAGCTTAGGGTTTGAACAGCTGCCTTATGTAAGACTGAAAAGCTTTCCTTTACTGTAGAAGCGACAGGCAGGTCGGTTAATATCGATCTGCCTGTCGCTTGTGCGGGAAAGTGGCAAATGATTTTCTTCACAAAAAATAATGCGAGGAGAGAAAAGGGTTGAAAAAATCAATGAAACGTTATCTTGCATTTTTGCTTGCGTGCATGCTCTTTGTATCTGCCGCTCCGGTGTATGGGGCCGGAACGGCATCCGCGTCCAAGGTGCGTGACGGAGAATATGCGGTAGACTTCAGAATTTTGAAAAACGGAACAAACTCCTACTCTGTAGCAGAGGGTTACCTGTATTCAAAAATCGGAAAACTGATTGTCCAAGACGGCAAGTACAAGCTGCAAGTCAAATTCATTAACTATGATTGGTTTCACTATTTGGGCAGCTTGAAGCCGGATGGAACTCCAGCAGGAGAAAATGCGGAGGCAGTGTCGCAATACGATGAAGCTGCTGCAATTGAAGTTTTGCCTGGCATGACCAAACGAGGCGTGGGAATGCCGGATACCCAGGTTGAACATTATTATGGAACCGTCGAGTTTGCTATTGAAGATGTCAAAGTGAATCAGGATATTTTGATGCATATCGTGGTTAAGGACACCTACATCTACAATCCGGGAGATGATACGTGGATAGAATTTGGCTACAACAATTGGTACAGAGCGCAATTAGCCATCGATGTCAGCAATCTTCCATTTGTCCCGCTTGATGAAGGGCCTGCCGGCACCGATGCCACTCGCGAGTTGCTAACCGGCAAGGTTGAGCAAGCCCGCTTGCTCCATAGAGACTCCGTAGATGGAAATTGGGAGGGAGCATACCTGCCTGGGGCAAGATCTTCCTTGTTGTACGTGATAGAAAAAGCAGAAGCTCTTCTTGCCGATGAGCAAGCTGATGGGGAGCAAATTAACAAAGCTTATAACGAGTTGCTTGGAATGATCGCTTATTTCAACGAACAACTCGTTCATATCGATAAATCCGCCTTGCTTAATGTACTTAATCAAGCAAACACCCTGAAGCCGACACTTTCCTATGTCGTATCAAACGGTGTTTATCGAGCGGGACATATTGTGGGTTATGCCATTTCACTGGATACGGTATTACTCAATAGTCAAACCGTGTATGATAATGCGCAGGCTACACAGGCAGAGGTTGATGCGAGCAGAATCGCATTGCTGAATGCATTGACTGAAATCGAAAGGAATCGCATTTACGAAAGCGACGCCAAGCTGATCGTGCTGGATTCGCTGGCTGCCGATGCAGAGGGATCTGTTCATCGCGATCTGTTTGAGGAAGCGGTCTCCGTTTTCACGAATGAATCTAAACACACGCATGTGAATGTAACGCTGAATAAAGGCAAAGATGACTTGGAGATAGCTGCTCTCGGCTATTATCGCCCGGCTCTCGACGGAACAACTGGATTTGTCGGCTTAAAGCAAATTCCCTTGGAGACAGGTATCGATAAAGGAGCAGACAAATATTCTCTTCAAATGATACTCAGCCCAAGCATGAGCGCGAGTCAATCTGTTAGCGGAATAATTCATTTGAATTATGCAACGAAGGCCGAACCAACCGTTACCCAATCCGTTTATTTAAGCATGAACGGCAAGCTGCTAGATAACCTGAACAAGGACGTTGTCTTGACGGAAGGATTGTTTAACGGGAATCAAAATGGGGATGGGGATGCGCTTGCGAAACTGCAGCAAGCGATTGCCGAAGCCAAAGCTGTGGGGCAACAACTGTCATCGACGCTTCCGTCCATCGAGCAGGCTTCTACAAATCTTGGTTTAGCCGTAGGCGAATTTCTGACAACGAAAAACGAAGCAAGACACTATGCCATTGCTCATGCAACGGATAGCGCCTTCTCCAGCTCTGACTCCTACTTTGGCAAACCGGCATTGTTTGGCGGGGATGGCACAGGTTCGAATTTCGTGATCATCACTATTTTGAACAGCTCGCAAATCAAGTCTTTCCAATACAAGCAAGCAGATGGCGCTTATGCTTCGCCTGAGGTTCTGTCAGAGGATACGGCTAGTAACTCCCGCACCGTGTTGCTGAAAAGGATTGACCCAAGCGGCTTGCTTGATGCCAAACTGCAGGTTTCCATTCCCGCAGCCAATTACGAGCGAACTCATGATATCCGGATCAATTGGAACGGTGTAGATAATGCGGCATTGTCCGCCGAAATCAATGCCGGGAACACCAAGCTGCGTTCAGTTCAAGCAGGGACGGAGCCTGGGCAATACCCTGCCGAAGCAATAAATGCGTTTAGATCCGCGATTGCTGCTGCATCCCAAGAGGCTGTCAATGCAAACGGGACGCAAGCAACGACAGACGCTGCGCTTACAGCATTGCGTCTAGCGGTACAAACCTTTAACGCAGCTGTCGTGCCGCCTGTAACGGGCAATCCTGATCCTGGCACGACAGAGCCCGGCACAACAAACCCTGGAACTAACCCTCCAGTCACGCCTGTTGGACCGGTGTATCCTGCAGATGGTACGTACTATGTTCCATTCCAAATATTGAAGAAGGATTCCTCTCAGCTTTCAGTGGCAAATGATTATTTTGTTAGTCCCGCGCTTGTAAAGGTTTCCGGCGGAAGCAAGACGGTTTCCTTCACCGTACAGCGAAGCATCGAAATAACAGGCCTGACAGTTGGCGGCTCCAGCGGTTCCGTCACTTCCAACGATGCAGCAAAAAACACGCGGGTAGTTAGCTTTACTTTATCCGATTTGTCGCAAAAGCTGAGATCGTGGGTAAAAGTGGATTGGGATTCGATTAATTACCATTATGATTATGATATCGACTTCCTATTTAATGAAGCATTGGCGTATAATGCAGGCGATTCGGGTGTAATAGGCGGCGGCACAGTTGGACCGCCAAGCTTGGAAAACCCGGGAAGCACGGATAGCGGAACCACGCCTGGCGGAAAAGACGAGGACGATAAGAATACCGATGGCAAAGAAGACACAAAGACTGGAACAAGCTCGGGTACAAACCCGGGAGCAGCCACGGGAACGCCAACGGTACCAAGCGTGGAATTCTCTGACATTGCTTCCCATTGGGCAAAAGAGAGCATTGACCGCGCAGTGAAGCTGGGTATTGTAAACGGCTATCAGGACGGCAATTTCCGTCCCGAGAATGTAGTCACACGCGGCGAGTTTGCCGTTATGCTGAGCCGAGCGTTGCAATTGGAAGGAGAAGGCGATCCTTTGTCCTTCAATGACCTAGACGGCATTCCGGCATGGGCACAGTCCCATGTGGCACGCGCCGTGGCAGCAGGGCTGATAGGCGGCTTCGAGGACGGCACATTCCGCTCCGCCGGCAATCTGTCCAGGGCACAACTTGCCGTTATGATCGCGAGAGCGGCAGATTTGAAGCTGAATGAAGCAGATGCCGTAACCTTTAGCGACGGCGATGTAATTCCGGCATGGGCGCAGAAGGAAGTGGCGGCAGCCGTCAAGGCCGGCCTGATCCAGGGCAAAGAAGGCAATATCTTTGACCCCCATGCAACGGCAACCCGGGCGCAAGCCTTAACCTTGATCATGCGTCTGGTGGACCGTTTCACTAAAGCCTGATGAACGAAATGCACGATGTTTGTCCTTGTAACTCCGGGCTGCCTGACGGTGGCTCGGGTTTTTTATTTTTGGTCCATGGCGTCTTGAAGGATGAAAAATTGTAATCTGCTATTCACACGCCGTTCATATTTGAATAGTACAATGGAATCTGTAGTGATAATCAATATCAATTAAACGACTTAAACGACATCAATGAATGCATCAGTTAAATGAACGCATCCGTTTTGAAAGCAGCAACATCAATCACCATGCTTGGGGGCTTACTAGTGAAGTTTTTTATAGGACGCGGCATAGGCTTGCTAATAGTTATTGTCTGCGTAATAGGGATAACCGCAGGCTGCGGGGCATCGGCGGCAACCGATGGCGTCAAACATGATGAAGGTGATAGAAAAGCTGGAAGTGCTGAAGCCGCTGATCGTGTTGAAAGCATCGATATCACCGACTTTGCCGGCCGCAGCGTTTTTTTCGACAAAACGCCAGAACGGATTGTTGCGCTTGGCAGCGGAGAGGTGGATATTGTCTACGCATTAGGCGGAGAGGTTGTAGGCAGGCCGGATACCGAGGACCCCTTGTTGAACGAAAAAGCGGGATCGGCCGCCAAAGTAGGCTCTACCCATACGGTTGATCTGGAGAAAATCGCGGTGCTCAAGCCGGATGTTCTGCTTGGCAATGATCCGCTTAATCTCAAGGATGTTCCGCTGCTGGAGAGCATCGGAGCGAAGGTTGTGCTGACGCATGCCAATTCCGTCGAGGATATCCTGGACCAGATCGGGCTGATAGGCCGTTTGCTGGGCAAGGAGGAGCGGGCTGCGGAGCTGATGGGGGACATAGAGAACGGTTTGGCAAAGAGGGCAAAAAAACAGGCTGGAAAAACCAGAGTATTGCTTGTATACGGCGCTCCTGGAACTTATCTTGCCGCGCTCCCGAATTCGCTCAGCGGCGATATATTGACAAAAGCGGGAGGTCTCAATGTTGCCGGAGAGTTTCAAGCTATGCAAAATTTTCCTCAATACGCCCAACTGAATACAGAGCGGGTGGTGCAGTCCAACCCCGATGTTATTCTGATCATGACACACGGCAGCTCAGAAGAGGTCGAAAAAGGTTTTGTGCGGGAGATGGAAGGCAGTCCCGCCTGGAGTGCCTTAAACGCCGTTCGGGAAGGACGCATTCATGTGCTTCCGGCCGATTTGTTCGGCACCAATCCCGGAACACGGGTGCTTGAAGCCATTGTCTTACTGCAGGAGCTGCTGGAGCCATGAGCGTGAAATCCCGGAATAACAAAAGACGGTGGCTTGCCATTTTGGCGGTGCCAGCCATTCTTATCGTATCTCTTTATGGAGTAGCCAGCGGCTCCGTTTTTATATCGCTGCCAGAAATCATTAAGGCGCTTAATGGAAGCGGCGACGAGGTCTATCACACGATTATTTGGAACCTTCGCTTGCCCAGGGTGCTAGTGGGGCTGCTGGCAGGCGCCTGCCTCGCGGCTTCGGGCACGCTGCTTCAAGGCGTAATGCGCAATCCGCTGGCGGATCCCGGCATTATCGGCGTTTCAGCGGGGGGCGGATTGGCAGCCGTCATTGCGCTTGTGCTTTTCCCGCAATTCTCCTACCTGCTTCCGGCGTTTGCCTTCGGGGGCGCTTTGATCTCCGCTTTGCTTATCTATTTGCTGGCATGGGACGGAGGCAGCTCTCCGGTCAAAATCGTGCTGGCGGGAATTGCAGTCAACGCGCTGCTGGGAGCTGTCATGAACGGCATTATGGTGCTTCATACCGACCGCATCCAAAGCGTCATTCCATGGCTGGCTGGCGGGCTAAGCGGACGAAGTTGGCCTCATCTGACCTTTATGCTGCCCTATGCGGCAATTGGTTTGCTGCTAACGCCTTTTGCGGCCAAAGCCTCCAATTTGCTGATATTGGGCGACCAAGCCGCCCAATCGTTGGGGCAGCATGTGGAGCGGCAACGATTCCTCATTATCGTGTTGGCGGCTCTTCTTGCGGGCACGGCCGTCAGCGTCGCCGGGCTTGTCGGCTTTGTAGGTCTGCTGGTTCCCCATGCGCTGCGGCTGGTCGTTGGCGAGGATCACCGTTACTTGCTGCCCTTTTCCATTGCGGGCGGCGGAGTGCTGATGGTACTGGCAGATACGATGGCCAGAAGCTGGTTTGATCCGCTCGAGCTGCCGGCGGGGATTTTGCTGGCTTGCGTAGGGGCTCCCGTTTTTCTTATTTTGCTTAAAAAAAGGAGGCTGATCCGGTAATGGCATTAGATATCAGAGAGTTGTCCTACACCTTCGGACGGTTTCAGCTTCGCGATATTCATCAAAGCATACCTGCCGGGAAAATCACCTCCATTGTTGGCCGCAACGGCTCCGGCAAGTCGACATTGCTTCGCCTGATTGCCCGATTAATGAAGCCGGATAGCGGAGAAATTCGTTACCAGGGGCAGCAATCCAAGGCCTATTCGCGCAAGGATTTCGCCAAGATGGTTTCTCTGTTGGGCCAAGAGAAGGGCCAAGTCCCGGATATTACAGTGCGGGAGCTGGTGGCTTTAGGCAGAGCGCCGCGCCAATCTCCATTCCGGCAGCGGCTGACGCCAAGCGATCAAACGGCTATCGAGGGAGCGCTGTCCGCCGTTGGCATCCGGCATCAGGAGGAGCGATTGTTCCACACCTTGTCTGGCGGGGAACAACAAAAAGCGCGGATTGCAATGGCGCTTGCCCAAGAGGCGGATATCGTGCTGCTGGATGAGCCCACCACCTACCTGGATTTATGTCATCAGCTAGAGCTGATGGAGACGTTAAGGCGTCTGAACCGAAAGCTTGGCATAACCGTCGTGATGGTTCTGCATGATTTGCAGCAGGCAGCCGCTTACAGCGATCATCTGATTGCGATGGAGAATGGCGGCGTAGCGGCAAGCGGGCCGCCGCATTCCGTCATCAACCCGGCTTTTATGCTTAATGTGTTTGGGGTTGCGGCGAAGATTGATTTTAATGGAAGCTACCCCGTCATTATTCCGATACCAATCAAAAACGAGGAGGAGAACAAAATGGTAATTGTAACTAATGTATCTCAAATCACAAAGGGCAATGGCGAGAAGCTAATCGAGCGTTTCAACAAGGTTGGGAAAGTGGAGGGGATGGAAGGATTTCTTGGACTTGAGGTGCTTCTGACCGAAAATACGAAAGAGTATGATGAAGTATCGGTTGTCACTCGCTGGGCCAACAAGGAAAGCTTCCAGGGCTGGACCCGCAGTGAAGCCTTCCGCGAATCTCATTCCCACCGGGAAAAGCCGGACTACATTATTTCCAACAAAATTGTATTTTATGATGTAAAGGTTGTACGCCAGCCCCTGCAGGAAACATTGGAAGCCCAGAACGTTTAGAAGCAGCGGAAGGGACTATTTGAACAACATTTAAAACGGGCTTTCGGGGATGGAGTAATTACCTTGAGGCCCGTTAAGCTTATTGCGGAGGGAAGTTCGCGGGCTGATTGCCCCTTAAAGGGATAATCAGGAAAAAAAAGGTGTTGACATAGTGGATTTTATATTGATACTCTTGTAGTTGATAATAATAATCGTTATCAAATAAAAGCCGATGAGTTAATCACATTCTGAATTCTGATACAATCCGTTGATCGAAAGGAAGGAAAAGCATTGAAGCTAATTCATACGCTGATGTGGTTTGGATTGTTCGTGCTTGTATTTACTGCGCTGATTAAACCGGCGCAGGCACAGGCGGCAAGTCAATTGGCCGACGGTACATATACAGTGGATTATCTAGTGCTCAAAGCGGAGGACGACTCCGTGTCCATGGCTAACGACTATTGGGAAAAGCCGGCTACCGTAACGATGAGCGGCGGCAAAGCCAGCATTCGCCTCACAATCAATCACAGTGCTTGGGTAACGGAATTTAAAGTGCCTTCCGGAGGAGGGTACGCCGACACGCGTGTTGTGTCCAACAGCAAAAGCAAGGATACCCGCCTTGTTGAATTTGGCAGTGATGATATCGGCAAGCCAATCGTAGCCAAAATTCACGTAACCGTTGAAGAAATCGATTACGATCACGATTATACGATACGCATCGTATTTAAAGAGGACAGCTTCAAGCTGATCAAGGGGGCGAATGCTGGGGCGGCGCCTGCAAAGACGGCAGGTGAGGCAACAGTAACTGCAAGCGCAGCTCCAAACGCAGTATCAACCGCAGCTCCAACGTCCGCTCCAGTCAAAAACGAGGAGCCTTCCGTTACAACGAAGCCATCCCGCTCCGAGGAACCGCCCGCTTCTGCAGCGGCAGAACCAAGCCAAACATCGGCAGCTTCATCCGTGCCTTCAGCAACAGCAGCGGCGCAGACGTCTCAAAGTGAAGGCTCAAAGGGGAATTTCCCGAACTCTGGAGAAGGGGCGGAGAACGGGGCTGAGCTATCCCAAATGCCAAACCAACCTGAAGATACCACTGTGGAATCGGAAGACTCGGGGGCAGTTTCAGGTAACAACAATGAAGAGAACGATCACGGAGGAGAAGGCGGATCGGCGCTTGCAGGCGGTGCGGATGCGGCATCTGAGGGGCAGGTTTCGTCAGAAGGAGCGGTAGACGAAGGCGTAGTTGAAAGCGGCCTTGTATCGGGTAATGGAGAAGGCAGCAGCTTGACGGCGGCAGCCCCTCTGGACGAGAAGAAAGCCGCATCGGGTTATGCCCCCCTGTTGTGGCTTCTGTCTGCGGCAATCCTTCTTGCGGCCTTCGGGATTCTGTACTTCAAAAGGATGAAAAAACGGCAGGCGGAGTAAAAGCTATATGCTATATGCCAATGTGGTACAGGAGGATACAATGAAACCTTTTAATAGCTGGAAATCGGGAATGGCATGGCTATTGGCGCTTTTGGCGCTGCTGCTATCAGCGTGCGGGACCAATTCCGCAACGGAACGCGAGGGAAAAACAGCAGTATCCCCGGAAACAGCCCAAGAGCTGCAAAGCGAAGGCTCACAGGCCAGCGGGAATCAGCAAGCAGGAGGGAAAGCAGGGAGCGAGCATCGCATTGTATCCACCACGGTTGCGATTACGCAAATACTGGATGTGCTAGAGCTTGAGCTGGTGGGAATCCCCAAAAGCGTAAAAACGCTGCCGGAACGGTATAACGATGTCGCCAAGGTAGGCAACCCCATGAGCCCGGATATGGAAATGGTTAAGTCTTTGTCGCCAACCGACGTATTGTCCGTGACGACGCTGCAATATGAACTGAAGCCCGCCTTCGACAATGCGGGAATTGCGGCCAGCTTCCTGAACCTGACCAGCATGGACCATATGAAAACTGAGATCCTGAAGCTGGGAGAGAAATACGACAGGACCGAACAAGCAAAAGCTATCGTAGGAGAATATGATGCCAAGCTGCAGCAGATCAAAGCCGCAACCGAGGGCAAGGAAAAACCAAGCGTGCTTATTCTGATGGGCGTTCCCGGAAGCTATTTGGTAGCAACTGAGCATTCCTATATTGGCGATCTGGTAAGACTGATGGGCGGCGTAAACATCGTACAGGGAGAGTCGGTGGAATTTCTGGCCTCCAACACGGAATATTTGCATCAGTCTAATCCCGACGTTATTTTGCGGGCGGCTCACGGCATGCCGGATGAAGTCGTCAAAATGTTTGACGCGGAATTCAAAAAGAACGATATATGGAAGCATTTCAAGGCGGTTCAGAATGGGCGCGTTTATGATTTGGAGGAAACTCTGTTTGGAACCACCGGTAATTTGGCGGCGGGCGAAGCGATGGATGCGCTGCTGCCGATGCTATATCCGTAATGCGAAAGGAATGTGACTGATGGCAAGGCCTATTGTCGTATTAAGCTGCACGATGCTGCTGTTAATCGCGGCTGCTCTTTATTCCGCCACGACAGGAAGCTTGAAGATGGGGTTGCTGGAACTGGCGCAAAGTATTTTCGGCGGTTTTAGCGAGCAGGGTCAGATTGTCAAGGATCTGCGCTTTCCCCGCATCATCGTTTCCATGTTGGCGGGAGCGGCGCTTTCCGTATCCGGCGCATTATTGCAGGCCGTCATGAAAAATCCGCTGGCCGAGCCGGGAATTATCGGTGTTTCGTCGGGAGCGGGTCTGGTTTCCTTAACCGTCGTCACTCTTTTTCCCGCGTTATATTTCTGGTCGCCGCTATTTTCTGTGCTGGGCGGGGCGTTTGCCTGCTATCTGGTCTATTCCTTGTCGTGGAAATCGGGGCTGAGTCCGCTTCGTCTGATTCTGGTAGGCGTGGCGATCAATGCGACCTTTACGGGGTTGGGGCAGTCTTTTAATTATCGCGGCAGCTATGCGGTGACAAGCGTCAATCAGGCGGTCTCTTCTATTTTCACCATGAAGACTTGGGAGGATGTGCAGATTTTGGGCGTCTTCGGCGGTATCGGCTTGCTGCTCGCGATGCCGCTTGGCCGCTGGTGCAATATGCTGGCATTCCGGGACGAGACGGCAAAAAGCCTTGGCATGAGAGTTCTGCGTACCCGGTTAATACTGTCTGCCGTTGCGGTATTGCTGGCTTCTGTCGCAACTGCGGTGGGCGGTTTGATTATGTTTGTCGGTTTACTCGTACCGCATATCGGAAGACTGCTGCTGGGAGCCGACTTTCGTTTTTTGCTGCCATTTTCCGCGGTTGGGGGAGCGCTTCTGATTCTTGTTGCCGATACGCTGGGACGCACGATAGTGGCTCCGGTCGAAATTCCGGCTTCTATTATTATGACGGTGATCGGCGGGCCGTTCCTGATCTATATGCTGAAGCGCAGCGACCGCAGGAACTATATAAGTTCAACTAAATAAACGGCAGAAAAAGGACAGAGTAGGAATGGTTCTGGAGAAAAGCATAGGCTTACGAAGCGACGTTCTTAAGGATAGCAGGGAGGGGGAGTTTGTTTATGAAACAGGTGCTGATTACGGATGACGATGCCAACTACAGAGCGTTGCTTGGCCATTATATGGCCCAAGAGGGGTTTCGCGTGCTGGAAGCCGAAAACGGACGCCAAGCGATGAACATGCTGGATGGGCATGTTGTCGATTTGGCCATTATGGATGTTATGATGCCGGAGGTAGACGGATATTGCCTCTGCCAATATGTCAGGAAGCATTATGACATACCCGTCATTATGCTGACGGCTCGAGATCAGCTTAGCGATAAGGAGCAGGGGTATCTGAGCGGAACGGATGACTACATCACTAAGCCGTTTGAATTGCCGGAGCTGCTGTTTCGAATCAAAGCTCTGTTCCGACGGTACTCCCTTGTCTCCAGCGACCAGATCAAGCTGTCGGGCATCGTGATCGACCGGAAGAACTATGAGGTTCAGGCTGGCGACGAAGTATTCTTTTTGCCGCTTAAGGAATTTGAGTTGTTGGCGCAGCTGGCGCAATATCCAGGCCGCCTTTTCTCGCGCGTGGAGCTGATACGTCTCGTTTGGGGACTCGGCTACGAGGGCGACGAGCGGACGGTTGATGTTCATATCAAACGCCTCAGAAAACGATTTTCTGAAAATGCGTGGAGCTTTGGCATCCAGACGGTAAGGGGCATCGGCTACAAGTTTGAGGTAATTCCGGCATGAGATCTCTTTATTTTCGCGTATTCGTCATTACCATCTATACCATAACGCTCAGCAGTTTGTTAGGGTTTATCGTCTCCAATGCGTATTATCACTGGAAGCTCAAACCTTACAATGACGCCAAGCTTTCCGGTATGGCCGGACATATACGCGAATTTGCCCAGCGCAATCCCGAACTGCTCCATGAATATTTGCAAAATGCCGCGGATTTGGGTTACCAGCTTTATATATACGGCGATGATGGGACGGGGACATTTTATGGAAGTCCTTTTCGCAAGCCGGAATTGCCGCAAGCTGTTGTGCTGGCGGTGCTGGCGGGTGGACAATATCATGGTGTGGCCCAGTTTCCGAGCCATCCCCTCATAACGGGGTATTTTGAAAATAGCCTGGAAAATTCGGTTGGCCTGCCGCTGGAGGTTGGCGATAAAAGATACGCCTTATTTTTGCGTCCGGATGTTTCGTTGCAATTTGGCGAGCTGCGGATCTTTTTTGCCATGATCCTGGTGTTGTCCATCCTGTTCAGCATTCCTTATTTTCTGCTCAGCACCCGCTATCTGGTTCAGCCGATCACATTTCTTACCGAGGCGACCAAAAGAATTGCCCAAGGAGACTTTAACCTCCGGCTTCCCACCAAAAGAAGAGATGAAATCGGGCAGCTGGCGTCTCATTTTCAGATCATGAGCAGCCAACTGGAACGCTCGGACAAAGCCAGGAAAGAATTTGTCGCTAACGTCTCGCATGAAATCCATTCCCCTTTGGCTTCCATACAGGGTTTTGCGGATACGCTGCTGCAAGACGGGCTGAATAACGGCCAGAAACGGTATTATGCCGGTATCATCGGCCAGGAAGCGCGCCATTTGACGGCTCTCAGCAGGCAGCTTCTTTTATTGTCCAAGCTGGATCATGACAAGGACGCTATTGCCAAAACGGTTTTCCCGGTGAAGACCCAGCTCCGGCAAAGCCTCAAATTGCTGGAGTGGCAATTGACCGATAAAGGGCTTGCGGTTCGCATGCAGGTTCCGGCAGAGCTTTATGTTTTCGGGGATGAGGTGCTGCTTATGCAGGTTTGGTCCAATCTGCTGTCCAACGCGGTCAAACATATAGCGGAAGGGCGATCGATCGAAATAAAGGCGTCAGAGGAAAATGGCTTCACCATCGTCCATATTTCCGATAACGGAGATGGCATTCCGGAGGAACAGTTGCCATTCATTTTTGACCGGTTTTATCGTGGAGACGGCGCAAGGCAGAGAGGGGCGGGCAGCACAGGCCTCGGGCTCTCGATCGTCTGGGAAATCGTCAAATTGCATGGCGGAGAGATCAAGGTGAAGAGCAGCGCCGGGGAAGGAACGACGTTTTCGGTGCGGCTGCCTATCGTACATAAGTCAAACGAGCGAGCGGCCAATTAATAAATGTGCGACGTTGATCATGCCGCCAGGCATGCTTCGTAATGGAAAGTGGGCTTTTTGAACAACCTCTATAAAGAAGGCAGACTAATGGTGCTGGAAAATAGAGCCCGGAGGTATATTTTTGTATGCGGCGCACCAACCTAAGTGGAAAAGCGGTGCGCTTTTTTGGCATGGAACTGCGCTTTTTTGAGAGCGCAGAGAAGCATTTTGCAGGAACGGTTGAATCGTCAGAAAATTTAAACGAGGGCACTTGACCTCGGCTTTGTTTTGCGTATAATAAAGTTAAAGTCAAAGAAAGTCAAAGTCAATGGGAGGCTGGTGATTTGCGTAACATTTCCGACCTCATTGAACATTATTTGAAGCAGTTGCTTGATGGAAGCGAGGAAGGCGCTGTTGAGATTCAACGCAATGAGCTGGCGGATCGGTTCTCCTGCGTGCCGTCGCAAATCAACTATGTAATCAGCACGAGATTTACATTGGAGAAGGGATACATGGTTGAAAGCAAACGGGGCGGCGGCGGATATATTCGGATTCAGCGAGTGGATCTTCCGGCATTCAAGAGTCTTCAACAGCATTTTGAGGGCACCATTGGACACAGCGTCGATCAGGCTGCCGCGGAAGGGCTGATTTATCAGCTCGAGGAAGCGGAGATCGTCTCGAAGCGCGAGGCCAATATGCTGCGCGCAGCCATTCACAGGGACACGATAGCGCTTATGCTGCCGGCCCGTGATGAGATGAGAGCCCGATTGCTGACGTCCATGCTCATTTCGTTGCTGGTCAAATAGGACCGGCGGAAGGGAGGGGCTAACGTTGATTTGTCAAGAATGCGGCCAGAGGCCGGCAAGTTTGCATTTCACAAAAATCATTAACGGCGAAAAGACGGAATTTCACATTTGCGAATCCTGTGCCCGTGAAAAAGGTGAGGGTATACCGGGTTCCCCCGGAGGGTTCTCCATCCATAGCCTTTTGTCCGGACTTCTGGATTTTGGAGCAGCAGGAATTTCGGGTCAGCCAACAATAGGTAATGCGCCGCCAGCGGCGATTCGCTGCGAGGATTGCGGCATGACCTACGCGCAATTCAGCAAGATCGGCCGATTTGGCTGCAGCTCATGTTATGAGGCGTTTAATGAACGTCTGGACCCTCTTCTCAAGCGGGTGCACAGCAGCACGATGCATAGCGGGAAGGTTCCAAAACGGACAGGCGGGCAGATTCAGTGCAAACGGGAAATCGAGAAGCTGCGCCGGGAAATGCATGGCCATATTCAGCAAGAGGAATTTGAGGATGCAGCCGGTTTGCGGGATCGTATCCGGGAGCTGGAGAAAAAGCTGTCGGAGCAATAAGGGTGAAGATAGGAAGGAGTGAGTCTGGTGAGCAAGCACAGATTTTCGCGTGATGCGCTTAGCGATTGGATGCGCGACACCGGCCCCGATTGCGATGTCGTAATCAGCAGCAGGGTACGGCTGGCCCGCAATCTGAGACATCAGCCGTTCCCGCTCCTGGCGACAGGACAGCAGGCTATCGAGGTTCAGAAGCAGCTGACGGCTGTCAACGAAGAGGGGCAGCTTAACGATATAGGCAAATTCGATACTATCCTGCTTTCCGATCTAAGCGAGCTTGACAAAAGGGTGCTGGTAGAGAAACATCTGATCAGCCCGGCGCTTGCGAATGAGTCTCGCGGCGGAGCCGTCATGCTGAGCGATAACGAAGCAGTAAGCATAATGATTAACGAAGAAGACCATTTGCGCATTCAATGTCTGTATCCCGGCTTTCAAATTGCCGAGGCTTGGGCTCTGGCAAACGGCATTGATGATAAATTCGAGGAAGTTGCGGACTATGCGTTTGATGAAAAGCGGGGATATTTAACGACATGTCCTACTAATGTAGGAACAGGCATCCGGGCATCTGTCATGATGCATTTGCCCGCGCTTGTGCTGACGCAGCAGATTAACCGTATCCTGTCGGCCGTTACCCAGGTGGGTCTGGCGGTTCGGGGGCTTTACGGAGAGGGCAGCGAAGCATTAGGCAACCTGTTTCAAATTTCCAATCAGATTACTCTTGGGCTCTCCGAGGAAGAAATTATCGACAACCTGCACGGAGTAGCCAAGCAAATTGTGGAGCATGAACGAGCTGCGCGCAAGCGGCTGCTGGAGGAATCCCGAGTGCGGGTGGAGGATCGGGTAAGACGCTCTTACGGCATTTTGTCGCATGCGCTTATTATGGATTCCAAGGAAGCGGCTCAGCGGCTGTCCGATGTTAGATTAGGCGCGGATTTGGGTATATTGCCCAATATAACGCCGCAAGTAATGAATGAGCTGCTGGTGATGACGCAGCCCGGCTTCCTTCAACAGACGTTTAATGAAAAGATGAGCGCCGAACAAAGGGATTGCCGGAGAGCAGATTTAATCAGGGAGAAATTGGGTAGTCAAACCAATCTTGGGGGTGCGGAACAATGATGTTTGGACGATTTACGGAACGAGCGCAGAAGGTGCTTGCATTAGCTCAGGAGGAAGCGGTTCGTCTGGGCCATAACAATATCGGCACGGAGCATATACTGTTGGGACTTATTCGTGAAGGCGAAGGCATTGCCGCCAAAGCCTTGACCGGTCTCGGACTGGGACTTGAAAAAATTCAGGATGAAGTGGAGGCGCTGATTGGACGCGGCCAGGAGCAACCGAACAACATCGCTTATACGCCCCGCGCCAAAAAAGTTATCGAGCTTTCCATGGATGAAGCCAGAAAGCTTGGCCACACCTACGTTGGCACAGAGCATATCCTGCTTGGCTTGATTCGCGAAGGCGAAGGAGTAGCGGCTCGCGTGCTTAACAACCTTGGCATCAGCCTGAACAAGGCTCGCCAGCAGGTTCTGCAGCTGCTTGGAAGCAGCGAAGCGGTATCCAGCAATCATGGCGCTCAGGCTAATGTGAGCACGCCTACGCTGGACGGATTGGCTCGCGACTTGACCGCTTATGCCAAGGAAGGCAATCTGGACCCTGTTATCGGACGCGGCAAGGAAATTGAACGCGTCATTCAGGTGCTTAGCCGCCGGACCAAAAACAATCCCGTCCTTATCGGGGAGCCCGGCGTCGGCAAAACGGCAATCGCCGAAGGACTTGCCCAAAAAATCATTGCCAATGAAATTCCGGAAACGCTGCGCGACAAACGTGTCATGACGCTGGACATGGGCTCTGTTGTAGCGGGCACCAAATACCGGGGCGAATTCGAAGATCGCCTGAAAAAAATTATGGACGAAATCCGCCAGGCGGGAAATATTATTTTGTTCATTGACGAGCTGCATACGCTGATCGGAGCAGGCGGCGCAGAAGGCGCAATCGACGCCTCCAATATTCTCAAGCCTTCGCTTGCCCGCGGCGAGCTGCAATGCATAGGAGCAACAACGCTGGATGAATATCGCAAATACATTGAAAAGGACGCTGCGCTTGAGCGTCGTTTCCAGCCGATTACGGTTGATCAGCCTTCAGTCGAGGAGGCCATCCAGATCCTGCACGGACTGCGTGATCGTTACGAGGCGCATCATCGCGTCAAAATTACCGACGAATCCATCGAGCAAGCTGTAAAGCTTTCCGATCGTTATATTACGGACCGGTTCTTGCCGGATAAAGCCATCGACCTGATTGACGAAGCAAGCTCCAAGGTAAGGCTGAACTCCTACACCGTACCGCCAAACCTGAAGCAGCTTGAAAACCGTCTGGACGATATCCGCAAGGAGAAGGACGCGGCTGTTCAAAGCCAGGAATTTGAAAAAGCGGCAGCGCTGCGCGACACGGAGCAAAAAATCCGCGAGGAGCTCGACGTAACCAAAAATCAGTGGAAAGAAAAGCAAGGCCGCACCGATTCCGAGGTGACGCCGGAGGATATTGCCCAGGTTGTAGCAAGCTGGACCGGCATCCCGGTCAGCAAGCTGGCGGAAGAGGAAACGGAACGTCTGCTGAAAATGGAAGACATTCTGCATGATCGCGTTATTGGACAGGAGGAAGCTGTTAAATCCGTTTCGCGCGCGATTCGCCGCGCCAGAGCGGGCCTCAAGGACCCTAAACGTCCAATCGGCTCCTTTATCTTCCTGGGCCCAACCGGGGTCGGCAAGACGGAGCTGGCAAGAGCGCTGGCTGAAGCGATGTTTGGCGACGAAAATGCAGTCATCCGCATCGACATGTCGGAATATATGGAGAAACACTCCACCTCCAGACTAGTCGGAGCGCCTCCAGGGTATGTAGGCTACGAGGAAGGCGGCCAGTTGACCGAAAAAGTGCGCCGCAAGCCGTATTCCGTCGTATTGCTGGATGAAATCGAAAAAGCGCATCCCGAAGTATTCAACATTTTGCTTCAAGTGCTGGAGGACGGCCGCTTGACGGATTCCAAAGGACGCGTGGTTGATTTCCGCAATACGCTGATCATTATGACGTCCAACGTGGGCGCCGATCAAATCAAGAAAAATTCTTCGCTTGGCTTTACGGCGGTGCAGGATGCAGGCCGCGACTTCAGCATGATGAAGGACAAAGTAATGGCCGAGCTGAAAAAGAGCTTCCGTCCGGAGTTCCTGAACCGGATCGACGAAACGATTGTGTTCCATTCGCTGGGCGAAGAGCACATCGCTCAAATCGTTACGCTTATGTCCGACGAGCTGCGCAAGCGCCTGCGCGAGCAGCAGGTTGAGTTTACGCTGACAGATGCCGCCAAGTCGTTCCTGGCTAAAGAGGGTTACGATCCGCAGTATGGCGCGCGTCCATTGCGCAGAGCTATCCAGAAGCATATCGAGGACCGTCTGTCCGAGGATCTGCTGATGGGCCTGATCCAGAAGGGCGATACCTTTGTTATCGATGAAAAGGACGGCGCTCTGATCGTTACCAAAACGATTCACGACCCGGCACAGGAGCAGCCAGCCGGTCAATAAGCAGCGCTGCGCAGGAATAGGCGCTCTGTATAAATGCCGACTTCGGCTGTGTGCAACACGTCCTGAAATGAATAAAAGCCCTGAAATGAATAAAAATTTACTAAAAACTCCGGTTCTTGCATCGCAAGAGCCGGAGTTTTTGTCGTGTGTCTGGAAAAGAAAGCATAGGCAAGGCAGAATGACCGAGCCTTTGTTATTGCTGACTAAGCAACATTGTTACTTATGATAACCAGGAAACCTTGCGCTTCGGCCATATCAAAAAGTTGTTGCAAGGAATCTTCGTCCTTGGGCTCATAGGAATACCATTTATCTGTAGTAACATCAACGGCTGATTTGCTATTTGCTTTAAGAACGACGTTCAGGTTGTGTTTTGTTAGCTTGACCTCGGGGTCTGCCCACTCCACATTTGTGGCAAGGCTTTCGGCAACGACGCGCAGAGGAACCATTGTGCGGTCATTTTTTGTTTCCGGTTTTACGTCGGTTTTGATCGCAACGCCGTCAATCTCAATGCCAATATCTTTAGCGGCATAGGCTGGTGATGCAATCAAACCTAACAATAAGGCGAAAATCAGAATAGAAGCTGTTTTTTTCATAGGTATCTCCTTTTTTTCTTTCGAATGGGCTTCCTGCATATGGGTATCCTAGAATAAGAACGGAAAAAGTGGATAAAAGTTTCATTTAGAAAATAAATTTTATGAGATGAAAGCCTTAAATAAACTCCCATATTCCCATGAATAACAAGGGATTGCCCGTTTTTGTGTGAAAATTGACAAGGAAATTTGTGAACGTTAAGCCTTTCTACATTCAACATATGATGGTAAACTCAAGGTAAACTAATGAGAAACATGAGAGAATCCTTCTGAAGGAGTTCGGAATGGCCAAAATAAAATTGAAGTTTGTGTGCACCGATTGTGGCGCCGAATCGCCAAAATGGATGGGAAAATGCCCCGGCTGCAACGCCTGGAATACGATGGTGGAGGAAAAGGAAACCGTCGTTAAGACCAAGGGAGTTGGCTTATCGGGAATCCATACGAAAGAAAAAGCCCAATCCATCATACATATAGAGAGCGGGCAGGAGCCTCGTATTGAAACGAGGATGGTGGAGCTCAATCGTGTGCTTGGCGGCGGGGTGGTGCCAGGCTCTCTTATTCTGGTAGGCGGCGACCCCGGCATCGGCAAGTCGACGCTCCTGCTGCAAACCTCGCATGCCCTAGCGAGCAAAGGGCTAAAGGTGCTGTATATTTCAGGCGAGGAATCCGTCCGGCAGACCAAGCTGCGGGCAGATCGGCTGGGAGCGCTTTCGGAAAACCTCTTTGTGCTGTGTGAAACCAATATGGAGCATATTAATGATGCGATAGAATCTGTCAATCCGCAATTTCTCGTAATTGACTCCATTCAGACCGTGTACGACCCCCGCGTGGAGTCGGCCCCCGGCTCTGTGTCACAGGTCCGGGAATGCACCGCTCATTTTATGCGCACGGCCAAAATCAAGGGCGTAGCAACGGTGCTTGTTGGACACGTCACCAAGGAAGGCGCTATTGCGGGACCGCGGCTGCTGGAGCATATGGTGGATTGCGTGCTTTATTTTGAGGGAGAGCGTCATCATACGTACCGGCTGCTTCGGGCCGTCAAAAACCGCTTTGGCTCCACCAACGAAATTGGCATATTCGAAATGACGGAGGACGGGCTGCGCGAGGTGTCGAACCCATCGGAGCTGTTCCTGTCGGAGCGGCCGCTCGGCGTATCTGGTTCCACGGTTGTCGCCAGCATGGAAGGAACTCGTCCTGTGCTTGTGGAGCTGCAGGCGCTGGTGGCGACGACTCATTTTCCTTCCCCCCGCAGAATGTCCACGGGAATCGATCATCATCGGATGGCGCTTATTATTGCGGTGCTGGAGAAGCGCAACGGGATGTTTCTCCAGACGCAAGACGCCTATTTGAATGTAGCTGGCGGAGTCAAGCTGGATGAACCAGCAGTGGATTTGGCTGCTGCTGTAAGCCTGGCCTCCAGCTTTCGTGATGCTCCGACGAAGCCGTATGACGTTATTTTCGGAGAGGTTGGCCTGACAGGCGAGGTAAGAGCGGTCTCTCGTGCGGAGCAACGCGTGAAGGAAGCGGAGAAACTTGGTTTCAAAAGGGTAATTATGCCGGAGAAAAGCCTAAAGGGGTGGAAAACGCCCCAAGGGATAGAAGTGATCGGCGTTAATACAGTATCGGAAGCACTTAAAGCAGCGCTTGGATAGGGGGCACAGATGAAGGAACAGACTCAGCAGGAAGTCATGAATCAGCTTTTGCAGCTAGTAGCGCCAGGGACCCCCTTTCGGGAAGGGCTGGAAAATGTGCTCAGAGCCAAAACCGGCGCGCTTATTGTGGTGGGATACAGTCCAGAGGTTATGGAGGTTGTAGACGGAGGGTTTTCCATTAATTGCGACTTTTCCTCCAACTACCTCTACGAGCTGGCCAAAATGGACGGCGCCATCATTATGAGCGAGGACATGCGGCGCATTTTGTACGCCAATACTCAGCTGATTCCCAACAGTACGATTCCGTCCATCGAAACCGGCATTCGCCATAGAACGGCAGAGCGCGTGGCGAAGCAAACCGGCAAGCTGGTTGTATCTATCTCCCAGCGGCGGAATGTCATTACGTTATACCAAGGCAATTTGAGGTATTCGCTGAAGGACATCGGCGTTATCCTTACGAAAGCCAATCAGGCGATTCAGACACTGGAGAAATATAAGGCGGTGCTTTCTCAATCGCTGACAAACCTGTCGGCGCTGGAGTTTGAAGAGCTGGTCACCTTGCAAGAGGTCGCGCATGTTATTCAACGGCTGGAGATGGTGCTTCGGGTCAAAACGGAAATTAACCGGTACATCAACGAGCTTGGAACCGAAGGCCGCTTGATCAGCATGCAGATGGATGAGCTGGTAGGAGGCGTTGAAGAGGACGCCTGGTATTTGATCAAGGATTATGCCAAGGATAACAGCGACGAAAAGATTAAAGAAATACGCGCGGGTCTGAAAAAGCTGAGCTCCGACGAACAACTGGACGGTGCGCCGATCGTTCGATTGCTGGGCTACCCTCAAGGGCATAATGTAGCGGAGGAATCGGTATCGCCAAGAGGTTATCGTCTGCTTGGGAAAATACCGCGTTTGCCGCTTGTCATTATGAATAATCTCGTGGAACGATTTCAGCATCTTCCCCGTATTTTGATGGCGACGATCGAGGAGCTGGATGAGGTAGACGGCATTGGAGAGGTTCGGGCAAGGGCGATAAAGGATGGCTTGAAGCGGATTCAAGAGCAGATGTTCATTGACAGGCAAATTTAAATCTCCTACAATGGATTGAATGTGTGTCAAACTTTAGGCGGTGCGGTTAAGGCACGGTTTGGGCATAGTAGAGAAGAGGTGGAACAGATGATTGCAAAATCGATACCGAGCCTTCTCACGGTTGGTAATTTGTTTTTGGGCGTTATTGCCATTATTCTGGTTTTTAATGATAATCCTGGAATGGCGGCTATGATGGTTCTAGTTGCAATGCTGCTGGATGGGGTTGACGGACGCGTGGCGCGAGCACTTAACGCGCAAAGCGAGTTTGGCAAAGAATTAGATTCCTTATCTGACGTCATTTCCTTTGGTGTGGCGCCGGCTTTTATTATGTATGTGGTTGCTTTTCAAGATTTGAATCATGCACTTGCATGGACAACAACGGCCATTTTTCCGATTTGCGGAGCGCTTAGGCTGGCTAGGTTTAATGTTGTTGCTAGCTCTCCCGGTTATTTTATTGGTTTGCCGATTCCTGCGGCAGGCGGCGTATTGGCTACGCTTGCCCTGTTTAAAGACGATATTCCGTTGTCCGTGCTGCTTGGCAGCATGCTGCTGCTTTCGTTCCTGATGGTCAGCACGATCCGATACCCCAATTTCAAGAAGGTGGGTATTCCCCGCAGCGCGGTATGGGTTGTTCCCATCATTGTAGTAGTATCCGTTGTATTGGGGCTTCTGTTTGAAAATCAGCTGTCCAAAATTTTGTTTGTTCCGTTGCTGCTTTACGCGCTTTACGGCTTAAAAAAAAACGTTGACCGCCGTCTTCCCAAGTCGCGCAAGCGCCGTGCTTTAGAGAAGGAAGCAGAAGAGAAGGTTAATAACGAAAAACCGGCCTGATGGCCGGTTTTTCTGTTGGACTGCCCATCTGCGCTGGTTAGCGCAGGAGAGACAGTCTTTTTTTTGTTCCAAATCGCGTTTATTCAGGTCAAGTTGAACAGGCCAAGCGTAGAGCATTTGTTGTGCTCCTCGGCAACAACCTCATTTAAATTGATTTGCAGCAGATTGCATAGAGCCGTCATATAGAACAAATTACGGCCAAGCTCCGTTTTCAATGCCTCGTTGCAATGCTCGCATAGGGAGCCTGACAGATGGCTTTGCAGCATTTCTTTTGCCGTTTCTAAATCCGGCTTGTCCGAATAGTGCTGTTTTCTGGCATTAAGCTCGATACATCCGCAATCTGTCACGGCTTTGGTTACGGCACGGTTTACGGATGCGCCGGATTGTCCGAACTTGGACATGACGTCCAGCAAGCTGCGATGTCTGAGGAGAAGCTCCGATACTTGCTGTTGGAACTGCTCCAGAGTAGGAGTATTTGTAGATTCCACTTCAATCACCCGCCTTCGCGAAGAAGTTATCTTTTACTTATTATAATCTTCCTCTGGCGTTATTTCCACATGCCGTAAGCCGCAGGTTTATTTCGGGATTCTTTGGATGAACTCAAAGGTTCCGGCAGAGGTTTTATCCTTTTTGCAAATTTTCACTCTCTCATCGATTAGAGTTCCAAAGTTTGGAACATAATTGTAATGGAGGTGAACCGTAATGGTTAGAGTAGTCATTCAATTGATTGGTCTTGTGATCGGCGGTATGGCCGGCGCAGAGGTATACGGGTGGATGGACAGTACTGCGGCGTGGTCGGGGCCGTCTTACGGCATGCTGGAGCAGTCCGGAACTTATTACATGAATGTTGCAGTTGGTGCATTGATCGGCGGGATCGCGGCTTCGTTTCTGGCGGCGCCTGCGTCCAGGCTTTTTGGAAAAGGCGTGGAGCTGATGGCGGGATTGCCGCTTAGGCAGCTGGTGGTCGGTATTTGCGGGCTTGGCGCCGGATTGCTGTTATCCGTGCTGCTTCATCCTGCAGTTGCCGATTTGCAAGGGATTGGCCGTCTGCTGCCGGCATTGCTGGCATTAGGGCTTGGGTACGGAGGACTTCGCATCGCGCTTGCGAAGCAGGACGAAATTGCAACCGGCTTTGCTGCCTTGATGGAAAAGCCCACTGCGCCGCAGCCGGAAGAAAATCCCCGGTACGAGGAGCATAAAATTTTGGATACCAGTGTGATCATCGACGGACGAATTGCGGACATTTGTAAAACCGGATTTATCGAAGGAACATTGGTTATCCCGGAGTTTGTGCTGGAGGAGCTGCAGCATATTGCGGATTCGTCGGATTTGCTCAAACGCAACCGTGGCCGCAGAGGCCTTGATATTCTCAATAAAATCCAGAAGGAGCTTGACGTCAGGGTGTTGATCTATGAAGGCGACTTCGAGGAAATCGGCGAGGTCGACAGCAAGCTGGTCAAGCTGGCGAAGGCGTTGCGCGGCAAGGTGGTTACCAACGATTTCAACCTGAACAAGGTTTGCGAGCTGCAGGGCGTCTCGGTGCTGAATATTAACGATTTGGCCAACGCGGTCAAGCCGGTCGTGCTGCCTGGAGAAGAAATTGTAGTCCAGGTGATCAAGGACGGCAAGGAACATGGACAAGGTGTCGCTTATCTGGATGACGGAACGATGATTGTTGTTGAGGGCGGACGCGATTATATTGGCACCACGATGGAGGTGCTGGTGACAAGCGTTTTGCAGACAAGTGCGGGACGAATGATTTTTGCCAAGCCAAAGCTGTTGGAAAAAGCGCTATAACAAGGTATGATAGTACTAATTCCTTGAGCTTAAGGCAGGTAGAATGAATGGCCATTGATAAATGGGGTGTTGTCATCGTTGCGGCCGGTCGCGGTTCGCGGATGGGGACAGAGGAAAGTAAGCAATATTTGCTGCTTGACGGCAAACCGATTCTGGTCCATACGCTGGAGGTATTCCAGCGCATGGACCTTATTGGCGAGATTGCGCTTGTTGTGGGCGGCGGCGATGTAGAACGCTGTCTGGAATGGGCCGAGTGTTACGGTTTGACGAAGGTTGCAGCGGTGCTTGCCGGCGGAGCGGAGCGCCAGCAATCCGTATTATGTGGACTGCGGACGCTCTCCTGCGACTGGGTGATGGTTCACGACGGCGTTCGTCCGCTTGTGACAGAGCAGGCTGTGTCAGCTTGCGCGGACGCTGCCCGGGCGACGGGCGCTGCCGTGCTTGCGGTGCCAGTGAAGGATACGATCAAGCAGGTGGATTCGGCAGGCGTCATAGTGGCTACGCCGGATCGTTCGGCTCTTCGCGCCATCCAGACGCCGCAGGCTTTTCGACGCAGCTTGCTGTTGTCCGCCCATGAAAAAGCCGAGCAAGAGGGCTTTTTGGGAACGGACGATGCAATGGTGGTAGAACGCACAGGGACTCCGGTTGCTGTTGCGGCAGGGGAATACACCAATATAAAGATTACGACGCCGGAGGATTTGCCTTACGCGGAATTTCTGCTTGCGCAGCGCCGGACGTCGGATACGGGAGGAGAACGGAATGATTCGGATAGGACAAGGCTTTGACGTCCATCAATTGGTTGAAGGGCGTCCCTGCATCATTGGCGGCGTGACCATTCCATATGAGAAGGGGCTGCTTGGCCATTCTGATGCGGATGTGCTGCTGCATGCCGTTAGCGATGCTATCTTGGGAGCGCTGGGGCTTGGCGATATAGGCAAGCATTTTCCGGATACGGATGAAGCCTTCAAGGATGCGGACAGTCTCAAGCTGCTGGAGCGGGTTTGGGAGCTTGCCGTGAGCAGAGGATATAAGCTTGGCAATATAGACTCCACTATTATTGCCCAAAAGCCCAAAATGCTGCCTTATATTCCGCAAATGACGGAGGTTATAGCGCGGGCGCTGGGAGCGGAGGATTTGTCGCAGGTAAACGTTAAGGCGACAACGACCGAGCAGCTTGGTTTTACGGGACGCGGCGAAGGGATTGCCGCACAATCCGTTGTATGCTTGATCAAGGGAAGAGAGGGATAGTTCATGACATCAGAGGTACGCGTGCGTTATGCGCCTTCGCCAACAGGACACCTGCATATCGGCAATGCCCGGACGGCCTTATTCAATTATTTGTTTGCAAGAAACCAGGGCGGCAAGTTTATTATCCGCATTGAAGATACCGATGTGAAGCGCAATGTGGCCGGCGGCGAGGAAAGTCAGCTGACTTATTTGAAATGGCTGGGCATTGATTGGGACGAAAGCGTGGATATTGGCGGCGGTTACGGCCCCTACCGGCAAACGGAGCGCCTGGATATTTACAAGGAATATTGGCAGCAGCTGCTGGATCAAGGTTTGGCTTACCGCTGCTATTGTACGGAGCAGGAGCTGGAGCAGGAACGCGAGGAGCAGCAAGCACGAGGCGAAACACCTCGTTACTCCGGCAGGCACCGCGATTTGACGCCGGATCAGGAGAAGGCGTTTCAGGAAGAAGGCCGCGTAGCCAGCATTCGTTTCCGCGTGCCTCAAAACCGCACCTACACGTTCAACGACATGGTCAAAGGCGAAATTTCGTTTGATACGTCGGAGATGGGCGATTTTGTCATTGTGAAGAAAGACGGCATCCCTACTTATAACTTTGCCGTAGCGCTGGATGATCACTTGATGAAAATCAGCCACGTGCTTCGGGGCGAGGACCATATTTCCAACACGCCGCGTCAGCTCATGATCTATGAAGCGCTGGGCTGGGAGCCGCCCATATTCGGCCATATGACGCTGATCGTTAGCGAAAGCCGCAAAAAGCTGAGCAAGCGCGACGAATCTATCATCCAGTTTATCGAGCAATACGACAACTTGGGCTATTTGCCAGAAGCGTTGTTCAATTTTATAGCGTTGCTGGGCTGGTCGCCGGAAGGTGAGCAGGAGATATTCAGCCGCGAGGAGCTTGTTACTGCGTTTAACGCCAATCGTTTGAGTAAAAGCCCGGCCCTGTTCGACGCGCAAAAGCTGGCTTGGATGAACAATGAATACATCAAAAAAACCGAAACAAGCGTAATCGTTGATTTGTGCCTGCCGCATTTGCAAAAAGCGGGCCGTATCGGCGAAACGGTAGACGGATCTACCCGTGAGTGGGTGACGGCGCTTGTTGCGCTTCATCAGGATAAGCTTCGGAGCGCATCCGACATCGTGGCGGTGACTGACCTGTTTTTCCGTCAGGACGTGCAGGATGAAGAGGAAGCGGCTGCCGTTCTGGCGGAGGAGACGGTTCCTGTCGTGCTGGCGGCTTTTTTGAGCCAGCTGGAAGGTAGCGCTGATTTTACCGTGGATGCCATCAAGGATGCCATCAAGGCGGTTCAGAAGGAAACGGGCTGCAAGGGCAAAGCGCTCTTTATGCCGATCCGCGCTGCTCTGACAGGCCAGACGCATGGCCCCGATCTGAATCAATCGGTAGCTTTGCTTGGCCGCGATAAGGTGCTTTCTCGTCTGCGGAGCAGGCTGGGCCAAAGCGTGTAGGGGAGACGCAGGCCTATATTGGGTGATGAAGCCTCATTTAATCATCCGGCCCAAGAAGCCCTCTTGCACTTTTTGCGCTTTTCGGTATACTATAGTCTATTAATAAAATAGATGTATCGGCTATGAACAGGAGAAGTACGTTCTGGTATTGGATTTCCAGAGAGGACAACCGTCATGGAATCGGAAGCGGGAGCATTGTAATGCGCTCGCGGAGCAGCGATGAATGCATGGGGCTGAAAGTTGTCTAATCCGCTTGGACGGAAATATGCACCTGGGAGCTTTGCTCCGAGCCGCTGCTTGTTAAAGGCGCATGTTGCGCTGCAAGCGCGGGGTAGGCAGCAACGCAGGTCTGCGTTACGGACATGAGATGAACCGTGTCGGCGTTAGCCGGACATGTGTTCAAGCAGAGTGGAACCGCGATTGTAAACGCCTCTGCAGCACCTGTGTGCTGCGGGGGCTTTTTTAATGCTTGAAGAAGCCGCCATACATGCGGTCACGGCCCGAGAATAGAGACAACGGCCGCCGAAGGCAAAAAGGGGGAGAGCTTGTGCTGTCAAAGCTTCGTTCGGATATTAAAGCCGTATTTGACAATGATCCGGCCGCCAGAAGCACGTTCGAGGTTGTGTTTACTTATTCCGGGCTGCATGCGATCTGGGCGCAACGGGTCGCGCACGCTTTTTACAAAAGGAAGTGGTTTTCGCTGGCCCGCTTTGTGTCCCAATTCAGCCGTTTCATGACCGGAATTGAAATTCATCCTGGCGCCGTTATCGGGAATCGGCTGTTTATCGACCATGGCATGGGCGTCGTCATCGGGGAAACCTGTGAAATCGGAGATGATGTCGTCATTTATCAAGGCGTTACGCTTGGCGGCACGGGCAAGGAAAAGGGCAAACGCCATCCCACCATCGGCAATAATGTGGTGGTTGGCTCAGGGGCCAAGGTTTTAGGCTCTTTCCGTGTGGGAGACAATTGCAATATAGGCTCGAATTCGGTTGTGTTGCGTGAGGTGCCCGACAACTGCACAGTGGTCGGCAATCCCGGCCGTGTCGTGAGGCGCAATGGAGAACGTGTCGGAGACAGGCTGGACCACACCCGGCTTCCGGATCCCGTTATTGAAATGTTCCGCGCGATGCAGAAGGAAATCGACGGGCTTAGGACGCAGGTGGAAGACCTGCGCGGCCCCGGTCATAAAGGAGAATAATAAATATGAGTTTATCCATCTACAACACGCTTAGCCGCGCCAAAGTGCCTTTTGAGTCCCAGGAGCCCGGCAAGGTCAAAATGTATGTATGCGGCCCTACGGTTTACGATTATATCCATATCGGGAATGCGCGTCCGGTTATCTTTTTTGACGTGGTGCGCCGTTATTTGGAGGATGTGGGCTACGAGGTTACGTATGTCACCAATTTTACGGATGTCGATGATAAGCTGATTCGCAAGGCGGAGGAGCTTGGCACAACTGTGCCGGAGGTGGCGGAGCAATTTATTGCGGCGTTTAATGCGGACATCGAGGCGTTGGGTGTTCATAAGGCCAGCCTCAATCCGCGGGTGACGGAGCATATTGAGGATATCGTCAATTTTATCGGGGAGCTTGTGGAAAAAGGGCAGGCTTATGAAAGCGAAGGGGACGTGTACTTCCGGACCTCCTCCTTCCCGGAATACGGCAAGCTTTCGCATCAAAATCTCGACGAGCTGCAATTCGGTATTCGTATCGAGGTGGGAGAACGCAAGGAAAATCAGGCTGATTTTGTCCTGTGGAAAGGCGCAAAGCCAGGCGAGATCAATTGGGAAAGCCCATGGGGACCCGGCCGTCCCGGCTGGCATATCGAATGCTCGGCGATGGCTCGCCGTTACCTGGGCGACACGATGGATATTCACGGCGGCGGGCATGATCTGCAATTCCCGCATCATGAATGCGAAATTGCGCAATCGGAATCGCTGACCGGCAAGCCGCTGTCCAACTATTGGCTGCACAACGGGTATATCAACATTGATAATCAGAAAATGTCGAAATCGCTGGGCAACGGAATTAGTGTAAAAGAGCTAGTGAAGACAATCAAGCCGCAGGCTATCCGTTATTTTATGCTGTCTACCCATTACCGCAGCCCGCATAATTTCAGCGACGATGCCATCCAGCAGGCTGAAAACAGTGTGGAGCGCATTGCCAACTGCCATGCCAACCTGCGCCACAGGCTGGAGACGGCGGGAGAAGGAGCGGGCACAGATACCGCTTTGCAGGCGCTGCAGGCTAGAACAAAGGCGATCCGCGAGCAGTTCGAGGCAAAAATGAATGATGATTTCAATACGCCCGACGCCATTACCGCTTTGTTCGAGCTGGTGACGGAGAGCAATCTCTACATGAATCATGCCGAAGCGGGCGCCGAAGGGTTTAAGCTGCTGCTGGCGGAAATCGAAAGAATCGACAAGGTGCTGGGGCTTCTTCCGCTGAATCAAGGCGGCGACTCGCTGGATGAGGAAGTAGAGGGCTTGATTGCGGAGCGCACGGAAGCGCGCAAGAACAAAAATTGGGCTCGCGCCGATGAAATTCGCGATAGGCTGAATGAGCTGAATATCGTCATTGAGGATACGCCGCAAGGCATCCGCTGGCGGCGCAAATGACGGATCGCGAGAATGTAAATCCGCTTGCGTTCCATCTTCCCCATAAGGAAGCCTCACAGATGAATCCGGTTGTTCTAGCGTATATGGGGGATGTCGTTTTTGAGCTGGTTGTCAGGCAATATCTGATTTCACTGCCCAATCAGAAGCCGCATCACCTGCACCGCGAGGCAACCGGCATGGTGTCGGCCAAGGCGCAGCGGAGATTGCTTGAACGTCTGCAGCCGATGCTGACCGAGGAAGAGGCGGATGTGGTTCGGAGGGGGCGCAATTCCAAATCCGGCGCTCCGCCCAAAAATGCCGATGTTGCCGATTACCGGCAAGCGACCGCGCTGGAATGTTTGATTGGTTATTTGTATTATCAGGGCAAACTGGAGAGAATCGGCGAGCTGTTAAACGCGGCCATTGATGCACGCAGCCATAATGGGACGGGCGAAAGCAAAGAAACAGGCGCAACCAATTAATGAACGAGTTTAAAATAGAGTACAGTTTCAAAATGAAGTGCAGATTCAAATTGAAGCACGAGTTCAAAAAGTGCTGTTTTTAGCAGCGGGAAGATAGAAAACGGGCTTTTTGAACAACCTCTTAAGGAGTGAATAGAATGTCAGAACAATTGAATCAGGAAGAGCTGATCGCGGGCAAACATCCCGTGCTTGAAGCGCTGCGTTCCGGCCGGAGCATCCATAAGATATGGATCGCCGAAGGCTCGCAGAAAAATGCAGGGGCTATAGTGGCCGAGGCCAAAAAGGCGGGAATCGTCATTTTGACGGTCGACAAGCGCAAGCTTGAAGCGATGACGGGCGGAGACATTGCCCATCAAGGCGTCATTGCCCAGGCCGCTCCGTTTCCGTACGCGGAAGTCGAGGATTTGCTGGCCATTGCAAAGGAGCGGGGAGAGCAGCCTTTTTTGGTGCTGCTTGACGAAATTGAAGATCCGCATAACCTGGGTTCCATTCTGAGAACCGCGGAGTGCACGGGCGTACATGGCGTCATTATTCCAAAACGCCGTTCGGCGGGATTGACCGCTACGGTATTGAAAACATCGGCTGGAGCGGCGGAGCATGTAGCGGTTGCCCGCGTGACCAATCTGGCGCAAACAATCGATAAGCTGAAGGAAGCGGGAGTGTGGGTTGCCGGAACCGATGTCTCCGCGACAGAGGATGTATACCGGTCCCGGTTTGACATGCCTCTAGCCGTCGTCATCGGCAACGAAAGCAAGGGCATGGGGCGTCTGATCAAGGAAAAATGCGATTTTCTGGTCAAGCTGCCCCTTCTGGGCCGTCTTAATTCCTTGAACGCTTCGGTTGCGGCGGGCGTGCTTATGTATGAGGTTGTCAGGCAGCGCCGGAGCTTGTAGCGATGGCTCGGAAAAACGACGTCCTTCTGGTCGACGGATACAATATTATTGGGGCGTGGCCCGAGCTTGAGCGGCTGAAGGAACAGGACCTGGAGGATGCGCGCGACCGCTTGCTGGACATGCTGGCCGACTATCAAGGCTTTACCGGCATGCAAATCTATGTGATTTTCGACGCGCACCAGGTTTCCGGTCTGGGCTCGACCTACAAGCAGCATAAGCTTATTATTGTTTACACCAGAGAAAAAGAGACGGCTGACGAATGCATCGAGCGCTTGTGCACGGAGCTTATCTCCCGTAGGCGCAATGTGTACGTCGCTACCTCCGACCTGGTGGAGCAGCATGTTGCTTTTGGAAAAGGGGCGCTCCGCATTTCCGCCCGGGAGCTCTATATCGACATTACCCAAAACGTGAAGGTGATCCGGGATTCCATACGGGAGGGCGTCGATAAGCCAGGCAAGCGAAATACGCTTGACCAAAACATCAGCCTCGATGTGTGGAGCAAGCTGGAACGGATGCGCAGAGGCGACAAGTAGCAGCAAATTCTGCGCCCGCAAAACTTGCCACAAAGTTACATTTTTGCTAAATAATCAATACATTTCAGATACTCTATTGGTTGACGGTGTAAGGTTCCATCATGTATACTGACTCTATGTCTACGCGTGGAAGCGTCATCCTCCATTTTCAAATTCTTAATTTTTAACGGTGAAAAATATGAATCTAGCGCGGTGTACGCCTTGCAGGCCGGAGGGATAGTTTGTGAGTATCGACCTCAAAGAGTGGAGTACGCTACAATACGAATGCAGCACAGACGAAGATATCGTTGAAGCGGTCCGTAACGGCGACAGCCTTGCGCTGGAATATCTCATTAACAAATACAAAAACTTTGTCAGAGCGAAGGCGCGCTCCTACTTTCTGATCGGCGCAGACCGGGAAGATATTGTGCAAGAGGGCATGATTGGCCTGTATAAGGCTATTCGCGACTTCAAGGGAGACAAGCTGGCTAGCTTTAAAGCTTTTGCCGAGCTCTGCATCACCAGACAAATCATTACCGCGATCAAGACGGCTACACGCCAGAAGCACATTCCCCTCAACTCTTACGTTTCGCTGGACAAGCCCATCTATGATGAAGATTCCGACCGGACATTGCTTGACGTCATATGTGGAACCCGCGTATCCGACCCTGAGGAGCTCATCATCAACCAGGAGGAGTTTGTTGGCCTGGAGGACAAGATGTCCCAGATTTTGAGCGATTTGGAGCGAAAGGTTCTGATGCTTTATTTGGATGGACGTTCCTATCAGGAAATCGCGGTGGATCTGAAGCGCCACGTCAAGTCGATCGACAACGCGCTGCAGCGTGTCAAGCGCAAGCTGGAGAAGTATTTGGAAGTGCGGGATTTCGGCGGTATTTAGCTTGTAGCGATCAACGAGCCCTCTTTGCTGTCCGACGTTTTCGGGCAATAAAGAGGGTTCATTGGTTTAGCGGCTATCCGGAACGGCTATACTGGATAATAATTCAGGGAATGCCGGAGCTTAAGAAGACAGAATTTTCGTTGACATGGGATATTGCGTATGATAAAGTGTTTAGGTAGGCCTTGATTTGAGGTTTTTTTTCGTTGTGGGCCGATATTTATGGATGGAATCAATGAAATTTAACATAGAGTTTCGTGATTCGTATTTTTGAGCAGTTCGGGAGGTGTATTTGGGTGCGGGTAATTATCACGCTTGCTTGTACAAATTGCAAGCAAAGGAACTATGCAACCACCAAGAACAAACGGAATCACCCCGACCGCATCGAGTTGAAGAAGTTTTGCAAGTTCTGTAACGAGCAGACTCCTCATCGCGAGACGCGATAGTCCATTGGAGGTGGAACCGTGGCTTTTTTGGCGAAAGTGAAAAAAGGCTTTGGTACAACGTTTGGTTTTTTTGCCGACAGCTGGGCGGAACTGAAGAAGGTTCGCTGGCCAAGTCGTAAGGAGCTGACGAGCTATTCCATCGTCGTCTTAATGACGGTTGTGGCTGTGACGATTTACTTCTGGCTTCTTGACATCGGAATCTCTGAATTGGTTCAACTAATTGTCTAAGAAGGGTCCAAAGGTGGATTTGTAATGGAAAAAAGATGGTACGTCGTGCACACTTACTCCGGTTACGAGAACAAAGTCAAAACCAATCTGGAGCGCCGAGTTGAATCCATGGGCATGGAAGACAAAATTTTCCGTGTGCTGGTTCCAATGGAAGACGAACTGGTGGAGAAGGACGGCAAGAAAAAAACCGTTCAACGCAAGGTCTACCCTGGTTACGTTCTGGTGGAAATGGTTCAAACCGACGATTCCTGGTACGTTGTCCGCAATACGCCGGGCGTTACTGGCTTTGTAGGTTCAACTGGTTCAGGCTCCAAGCCGACTCCTTTATTGCCTGATGAAGTGGAACAGATTTTGAAGCACATGGGCATGGAAGAGCCGAAGCCGAAAATCGAGTTTGAATTGAAAGAGACCGTTCGCGTCAAGGTTGGTCCTTTTGCCGATTTTGTTGGTTCGGTGGAAGAGATTTTGTTGGACAAGGCAAAGCTGAAGGTTCATGTCAACATGTTTGGCAGAGAAACTCCGCTTGAACTGGATTACACTCAGGTGGAAAAGGTTTAAGGCAGAGCTTCGCACATAGGCGCAATGCGCCTGTATATCAAGGCAAGGAGGTGTGAATCATGGCAAAAAAGGTCATCAAGATGGTCAAACTGCAAGTTCCTGCAGGTAAAGCGAATCCAGCTCCACCAATCGGTCCGGCACTGGGTCAAGCAGGCGTTAACATTATGGCGTTCTGTAAAGAATTCAACGCTCGTACAGCGGATCAAGCAGGTCTGATTATTCCAGTCGTGATCACGGTATTCGAGGACCGTTCCTTCACTTTTGAAACCAAAACTCCGCCGGCAGCAGTATTGCTCCGCGTAGCAGCTGGTATCGAAAAAGGTTCCGGTGAACCGAACAAAAAGAAAGTAGCTACTGTTAAGCGAGATAAAGTACGCGAAATCGCCGAGACAAAAATGCAAGACCTTAACGCAGCATCCGTGGAAGCGGCAATGCGTATGGTTGAGGGCACAGCTCGCAGCATGGGCGTTACAATCGTTGACTAATCCGGTTTTGTTTTAACAACATTATCGGGTGCAGGCCTTACGGCTCTGCAAGTGGGAGGGTCGTCCCAAGGAGGATGCTCCGCTACTACCACATAAGGAGGAACTTACAATGGCAAAACACGGTAAAAAATATGTTGAAGCTGCCAAGCTGATTGACAGCGAAGCAAGCTATGAATCACTGGAAGCAATCGAGCTTGTTAAAAAAGCATCGACAGCCAAATTCGACGAGTCCGTCGAAGTTGCAGTGCGTCTGGGTGTAGACCCTCGTAAACAAGACCAAGCGGTTCGCGGCGTAGTTGTCCTTCCGCATGGCACAGGCAAAACAAAACGCGTTCTCGTTTTCGCAAAAGGCGAAAAAGTGAAAGAAGCGGAAGCAGCAGGCGCTGACTATGTTGGCGATGCTGACATGATTAACAAAATCCAACAAGGCTGGTTTGAATTCGACGTTTGCGTAGCAACGCCGGACATGATGGCTGAAGTTGGTAAGCTCGGCCGTATCCTGGGCGGTAAAGGCCTTATGCCTAACCCGAAAGCAGGTACTGTAACGTTTGACGTTGCAAAAGCCGTTCAAGAAATCAAAGCAGGTAAAATCGAGTACCGTCTGGATAAAGCGGGTCAAATCCACGCTCCAATCGGTAAAGTTTCGTTCGACTCCGCAAAGCTGGACGAAAACTTGAAAGCTCTGATTGATGCCCTTGTTCGCGCCAAACCGGCTGCAGCAAAAGGCGTTTACCTGAAAAACATCGCCGTTTCCTCCACAATGGGCCCTGGCGCTCGTGTTTCGACTGCTAACTACCGTTAAGTCGAAGGGAAACGACCACTTATATCGAATACGCATACCGTAGACAGTAGGTGCCCATGCCGGGCTTAATTTCCTACCGAGGTGTTATGATAAAATGTTGATGAACACAGCAGGCTCGCCTGCAAAGTCATCTTAACGACATCATGGCCTTCGCAGTTCTGCGAGGGCCTTTCTCATGCATCGAGGAGAGGAAGATCCGACGCATAAACGGGATGTATAATTTACGGGAGGTGTACAATTTGGCTAACGCAAAGATCATCCAAGAGAAACAAGAAGCGGTTGCTGTTGTTGCTTCAAAGCTGACTTCCAGCCCAAGCACTGTAGTTGCTGACTATCGCGGATTGAACGTTGCGCAAGTAACCGAACTTCGGAAGCAGCTCCGCGAAGCGGGCATTGATTTCCAGGTTCTGAAAAACTCCATCGTTCGTCGCGCTACTGAAGGTACGGAGCTGACGGAGCTTAACGAAATTCTGACAGGTCCTACTGCGGTTGCATTCAGCGGCACTGACGCTGTTGCTCCTGCAAAAATCCTGAACGATTTTGCCAAGAAAAACGATGCTTTGAAACTTAAAGGCGGCGTTGTTGAAGGTAAAGTTGTTAGTATGGAACAAATCAAGGCTCTTGCTGAGCTTCCTTCTCGCGAAGGTTTGCTTTCCATGCTCCTCAGCGTGCTTCAAGCGCCAGTTCGCAACTTCGCGCTTGCAGTTAAAGCAGTTGGAGAAAAACAAGAAGCGGGAGCGTAAGCTTCTACTTTATGGAAGACCTGCTGCCTAGCAGCACAATAAATGATTGTAACAAAAATAAAACCAAATTACCGGAGGTATAACCATGTCTAAAGAGCAAATCTTGGAAGCAATCAAAGGTATGACTGTTCTTGAACTGAACGATCTTGTTAAAGCAATCGAAGAAGAATTCGGCGTAACTGCTGCTGCTCCAGTTGCAGTAGTAGCTGGCGGCGGCGCTGCTGAAGCTGCTGCTCAAACTGAATTCGACGTTATCTTGACAAGCGCTGGCGCTTCCAAAATCAACGTTATCAAAGTGGTTCGCGAAATCACTGGTCTTGGCTTGAAAGAAGCTAAAGAACTGGTTGACGGCGCTCCAAAACCAATCAAAGAAAAAGTGGCTGAAGACGAAGCTAATGCAGTTAAAGCTAAGCTTGAAGAAGCTGGCGCTGTAGTAGAAGTTAAGTAATTTCTCTTCCGCAGTGGAACCCCTTGAATCGCATAACTTGCGGTTCAAGGGGTTTCTTTCTTGCTATGTGAAACGCATATAATGGAAAAGGGGGTGCGGACAGCATATGAGTAATCATTATTACAGCAAAAAGCCCGAGACGGCTCATAACCGGCAAGCCCATACCCTTGTTTGCCGCGGGCATGAGCTCAAGCTTATGACGGATGCGGGAGTGTTCTCCAAAACGGGCGTTGATTACGGAAGCCGCGTGCTCATAGAGCATATGGAGCTGAAGCCGGAAGGGAACATTCTTGATGTTGGCTGCGGCTATGGACCTATCGGCCTCATGGCGGCCAAGCTGTCGCCTGCAGGGCAAGTTACGCTCATTGATATTAATGAAAGAGCTGTTCAACTGGCGACAGAAAATGCAAAATCCAACGGCATATCCAATGTCGAGGTGCTGCAAAGCGATTTGTATGAAGCAGTGATGGAAAAGACATTCGACGTTATTTTGACCAATCCTCCCATCAGAGCCGGTAAAGCGGTAGTCCATCGTATTTTTGAAGAAGGACTGGAGCTGTTGAACGCTGGAGGCGTTATGTGGGTTGTTATTCAGAAAAAGCAAGGCGCGCCTTCTGCGCTGGAAAAACTACAATTGTTGTATGATTCAGTAGAAGAAGTAACGAGAGATAAAGGCTATTGGATTCTTAAGGCAATTAAAGCTTAATGAGGTTGAACAAAAGGTTTACAAATGAAATGGAAATGAATTGACTTGACATTTTGGATGTGGTAATATTATAAAATGTCAGCATAAAATTGCTCGAAATCTCTTTAGTCAACTAAAATGTCAAGTATGAATTTTTAGCGCAGAAATGCATACATTTGTGACATTTGACGTATAATGTTTACATTTTGGGCAAAATTACTTGATATGAGACCAACGCGCACTGCGCTGCGTACGGCAAACTGCTAGAAACATGCTCTTTTTTCGAACTATTCGATAAGGGCTTTTCTTTATTTATCTGTATAGGCGGCTGCCGCTGCCAAAGGGTAACGCAGGATGTATCGATGCTGTAAGACAGACTTGAGGGGTGAGGTTAAGTTGGCAGGACAACTTGTTCAGTATGGTCGGCGGGCGAGGAGAAGCTACGCAAGGATCAGCGAGGTGCTGGAAGTCCCGAACCTGATTGAAATCCAACAAAAATCGTATGAAAAGTTTCTGGAAACCGATTTGATCGAGCTATTCCAGGATATTTCACCGATTTCGGACTTTACGGGCAATCTATCGCTGGAATTTATCGACTATAGCTTAGGCGAGCCGAAATATTCGGTCGATGAGTCGAAGGAACGTGATGTCACGTATGCAGCCCCATTGCGGGTGAAGGTGCGTCTGTTCAATAAGGAAACGGGCGAAGTTAAGGAACAGGAAGTATTCATGGGCGATTTTCCGCTTATGACCGAGACAGGCACGTTTATCATCAACGGCGCAGAACGCGTTATCGTCAGCCAATTGGTTCGCTCCCCCAGTGTGTATTTCAGCACGAAGGTTGACAAGAACGGCAAAAAGACATACACCGCTACGGTTATTCCTAACCGCGGCGCTTGGCTGGAGCTTGAAACAGATGCCAAGGATATCGTCTACGTTCGTATTGACCGGACCCGGAAAATTCCGGTAACGGTGCTTTTGCGTGCACTTGGTTTCGGTACAGACGCTGAAATTCTGGATTTGCTCGGACATGACGAGTATATCCGAAATACGCTGGACAAGGACAGCACGGATTCCACGGAGAAAGCGCTCATCGAAATTTACGAGCGTCTGCGTCCGGGCGAGCCGCCTACCTTGGACAACGCAAAAAGCTTGCTTGTTGCACGCTTTTTCGATCCCAAACGATATGACCTGGCCAATGTAGGCCGTTACAAAATAAACAAGAAGCTTCACATCAAAAACCGCTTGTTCAATCAAAGGCTTGCGGAAAATCTTATTGATCCATCCACAGGCGAAATTATCGCTGAGACGGGCCAAATGATCGACCGCCGTTTGCTGGATGAAATTCTTGATAAGCTGGAGAAGGACATTGGTTTCCGTACTTATCATGTTGCGGCTGGAGTGCTTGATGCCGATAGTATACCACTACAGGCTATCAGCGTATTCTCGCCAAACGACGAAGGCAAGGTTATTAAAATCATTTCCAACGGCATAGTTGACAAAGCAATTAAGAACATTACGCCTGCGGACATCATTTCGTCGATCAACTATTTCCTGAATTTGCTTCATGGTGTGGGAAGCACGGACGATATCGACCATTTGGGCAACCGTCGTCTGCGTTCTGTCGGCGAGCTGCTGCAGAACCAGTTCCGCATTGGTCTCTCACGTATGGAGCGTGTTGTACGCGAGCGTATGTCGATTCAGGATGCTAACGCGATTACCCCGCAGGCGCTTATCAATATTCGCCCGGTTATCGCGTCCATTAAAGAGTTTTTTGGCTCTTCCCAGCTGTCGCAGTTTATGGACCAGACGAACCCGCTTGCGGAGCTGACGCACAAACGCCGTCTGTCCGCGCTTGGACCGGGTGGTCTGACGCGTGAACGCGCAGGCTTTGAAGTGCGGGACGTCCATCACTCTCACTATGGCCGTATGTGTCCGATTGAGACGCCGGAAGGACCGAACATCGGTCTGATTAACTCTTTGTCGACTTTTGCCCGCATTAACGAATATGGCTTTATCGAAGCGCCGTACCGTTGGGTAGATCCTAAGACGGGCGTTGTTACTGAGCAAATCTCTTATTTGACAGCTGACGAGGAAGACAACTACGTTATCGCGCAAGCAAACGCGGAGTTGACTCCTGACAATATGTTTGTCGAGAAGCAAACTATCGTCCGTTACAATAAACAGGCTGACAACATCCTGACGATGCCGATTGAACGCGTCGACTACATGGACGTATCGCCTAAACAAGTTGTATCCGTCGCGACGGCTTTGATTCCGTTCCTGGAGAACGATGACTCCAATCGCGCGCTCATGGGCTCCAACATGCAACGGCAGGCGGTGCCGCTTCTGATTCCGAAAGCGCCGTTTGTCGGTACAGGCATGGAGCATAAAGCTGCAAAAGACTCCGGCGTTTGCGTTGTTTCCAAATACGATGGCGTTATCGAGCGTTCCAGCGCCAACGAAATTTGGCTGCGCCGTGTCGAAGTTATTGATGGCAAGCCGGTCAACGGAGACCTGGTCAAGCACAAACTGCATAAGTTTATGCGTTCCAACCAAGGTACTTGCATCAATCAGCGTCCTCTTGTCCGCAAGGGCGACGTCATCAAAAAAGGCGATATTCTCGCCGACGGCCCGTCCACAGAAATGGGCGAGCTGGCGCTTGGACGCAACGTAGTCGTTGCCTTTATGACTTGGGAAGGCTACAACTACGAGGATGCGATCCTGCTTAGCGAAAAGCTGGTTAAAGAGGATGTTTACACATCCATTCATATTGAGGAATACGAGTCTGAAGCCCGTGATACGAAGCTTGGACCTGAAGAAATTACGCGCGACATTCCGAACGTCGGCGAGGAAGCTCTTCGCAACCTCGACGAACGCGGCATTATCCGCGTAGGCGCTGAGATCGGCGCTGGCGATATCTTAGTTGGCAAGGTTACGCCTAAAGGCGTGACGGAACTGACGGCGGAAGAACGCCTGCTCCATGCGATCTTCGGGGAAAAAGCACGCGAAGTTCGCGACACGTCCTTGCGCGTTCCTCACGGAACCGACGGCATCGTGGTGGACGTAAAAGTGTTTACCCGTGAAAACGGCGACGAACTGCCTCCTGGTGTCAACCAGCTGGTACGTGCCTATATCGCGCAAAAACGGAAAATTTCCGAAGGCGACAAAATGGCGGGACGTCACGGCAACAAGGGCGTTATCGCCCGCATCATGCCGGAAGAGGATATGCCGTTCCTGCCGGATGGCACACCAGTTGAGGTTGTTCTTAACCCGCTGGGCGTACCTTCCCGGATGAACATCGGTCAAGCGCTCGAGGTTCACCTCGGCATGGCCTGCAAACATCTCGGCATCCACGCGGCTACACCGGTATTTGACGGCGCGCGCGAGGACGATGTTTTCGATACCATGGAAGAAGCCGGCATGCAACGGAACGGAAAAACGGTTCTGTACGATGGCCGCACAGGCGAAAGCTTCGAGCGGGAAGTAACGGTTGGCGTCATGTACATGATCAAGCTGGCGCACATGGTTGACGATAAAATTCATGCCCGTTCCACAGGTCCATACTCTCTCGTTACGCAACAGCCTCTTGGCGGTAAAGCCCAGTTCGGCGGACAGCGTTTCGGTGAGATGGAGGTTTGGGCGCTTGAGGCCTACGGCGCAGCTTATACGCTGCAGGAAATTTTGACTGTCAAATCCGATGATGTGGTTGGCCGCGTGAAAACGTACGAATCCATCGTCAAAGGCGAAAATGTGCCAGAACCAGGCGTTCCGGAATCGTTTAAGGTTTTGATCAAGGAGCTGCAAAGCCTTGGCATGGATGTCAAAATCCTGTCCGCTAACGAGGAAGAAATCGAGATGAAAGAAATCGATGACGAGGACGAAGGTACAGGCGACAAGCTGAACCTCAACCTGGAAGGCTCAGAAGCAAACGTAGAATAATGACAAGACCGCGCAGCAGCGGTTTTGGAAGCGAAACCGCTGTTGTGCCGGTTACAGCCATACATGACGAAGGAGGGTTGCTCCTTGTTGGACGTTAACAACTTCGAGTATATGAAAATTGGTCTGGCTTCGCCGGATAAAATTCGCTCGTGGTCCCGCGGAGAAGTTAAAAAGCCGGAAACCATCAACTACAGGACACTGAAACCGGAGAAGGAAGGTCTCTTCTGCGAAAAGATTTTTGGTCCTACTAAAGACTGGGAATGCCATTGCGGTAAATATAAGCGTGTACGCTATAAAGGCGTCGTTTGTGATCGCTGCGGCGTTGAAGTAACGCGCGCCAAAGTTCGCCGCGAAAGAATGGGCCATATTGAGCTTGCAGCTCCAGTATCCCATATCTGGTATTTCAAAGGGATTCCAAGCCGCATGGGTCTGGCGCTGGATATGTCCCCTCGTTCGCTCGAGGAGATCATTTATTTCGCATCCTATGTCGTAACCGATCCCGGCGAAACTCCCCTGGAGAAAAAACAGCTCTTGTCCGAGAAGGAATACCGCAGCTACCGTGAAAAATACGGTTATGGTTTCCATGCCGGCATGGGTGCCGAAGCGGTTAAAAAACTGCTTCAGGACATCGATGTGGAACGCGAACTGGAGTCGCTTAAGGAAGAGCTGCGTACCGCTCAAGGTCAACGCCGCAACCGCGCGATCAAACGCCTTGAGGTTATCGAAGCGTTCCGCAATTCCGGCAATGAACCGGAATGGATGATTCTGGATGTGCTTCCCGTTATTCCGCCGGAGCTTCGTCCAATGGTACAGCTGGACGGCGGCCGTTTTGCAACGTCCGACCTGAACGATCTGTATCGTCGAGTGATTAACCGGAACAATCGTCTGAAGCGTCTTCTGGATCTTGGCGCTCCCGACATCATCGTACAAAACGAAAAACGGATGCTGCAGGAAGCGGTTGACGCTTTGATCGACAACGGTCGTCGCGGCCGTCCTGTTACAGGTCCTGGTAATCGCCCGTTGAAATCCCTTAGCCATATGCTGAAGGGTAAACAAGGCCGTTTCCGTCAGAACCTGCTGGGTAAACGTGTTGACTACTCCGGACGTTCCGTTATCGTTGTAGGCCCTAACCTGAAAATGTTCCAATGCGGTCTTCCTAAGGAGATGGCGCTGGAGCTGTTCAAGCCTTTTGTTATGAAAGAGCTGGTAAACAAAGGTTTGGCTCATAATATCAAAAGCGCAAAACGCAAGGTTGAACGCGTAAGCCCTGAAGTATGGGATGTGCTGGAGGAAGTTATCAAGGAGCATCCAGTGCTTCTGAACCGTGCCCCCACACTTCACAGACTGGGTATCCAGGCATTTGAACCGATTCTGGTTGAAGGCCGCGCGATCAAGTTGCACCCGCTGGTATGTACGGCGTACAATGCTGACTTTGACGGCGACCAAATGGCTGTTCACGTTCCACTGTCCGCCGAGGCCCAAGCTGAGGCTCGATTGCTCATGCTGGCATCGGGCAATATCTTGAACCCTAAAGACGGCAAGCCTGTTGTTACGCCTTCTCAGGATATGGTCCTTGGCAGCTACTATCTGACCATGGACAACAAAGAATCTAAAGGCTCTGGCGCTGTTTTCGCATCCGTTAACGAAGCGATTTCCGCTTATCAACGCGGTATTGTTTCCTTGCATGCGAGAATTCTGATTCCTGCCAAAGTGCTGAAGAAAAAGAGCTTTACGGAGCAACAGCAAAAATCGCTGCTTGTTACAACAGTCGGCAAAGTTATTTTCAACGAGATTTTCCCTACGGATTTCCCATTCATCAACGAAGCGACCAAGGCTAATCTTCTACAAGGTACACCTGATAAATACTTCGTTTATGAAAAAGGCTCCGATCTGGTGAAAATTGCCGATGAGCTTCCGACTCCGGGCGCGGTGGGCAAGGACTATCTGGCCTTGATTATTGCTGAATGCTTCCGTCAATATCATACAACGCTGACCGCGGTTATTCTGGACCGCGTCAAGCAGCTTGGCTTCACCTACTCCACCAAAGCGGGTATTACGATCGGCGTAGCTGACGTAATTATCCCGAAAGAAAAAGCGGAAATTATGAAAGCCTCCGATGAAAAGGTCGCTACGGTTATGAACCAATACCGTCGCGGTTTGATTACGAACGAGGAACGTTATGACCGCATTATCAGCATCTGGAGCAAGTGTAAGGATGAAATAACCGATGTGCTCATGAAATCCATGGATCGCTATAACAACATCATGTTGATGGTTGATTCCAAAGCACGGGGTAATAAATCCCAAATCACGCAGCTCGGCGGCATGCGCGGTCTGATGGCTAACCCGTCCGGCCGTATTATCGAATTGCCAATCAAATCGAACTTCCGTGAAGGTCTGACGGTTTTGGAATACTTTATTTCCACGCACGGCGCGCGTAAAGGTCTTGCCGATACAGCGCTTCGTACAGCCGACTCCGGTTACCTCACGCGTCGTCTCGTCGACGTTGCGCAAGACGTTATCGTTCGCGAGGACGATTGCGGAACCGATAAAGGCTTTACGGTCAGCAAAATTCAGGACGGCAAAGAGGTCATCGAGGACCTGTATGACCGGATTGAAGGACGTTATGCCTTCGCTACCGTTCGTCATCCCAAAACGGGAGAAGTCATTGTTAACCGCAATGATCTGATCGATGCAGGCAAAGCGGATGAAATCATTAACGCTGGCGTTGAGCGTCTGCAAATTCGTTCCGTGCTTAGCTGCCGCGCTCGTCATGGCGTCTGCAAAATTTGCTACGGACGCAACCTGGCAACAGGCAAACACGTTGAAATCGGCGAAGCGGTCGGCATTATTGCCGCTCAATCCATCGGCGAGCCGGGAACACAGCTCACGATGCGTACGTTCCATACCGGCGGCGTAGCCGGCGACGATATTACGCAAGGTTTGCCGCGTATCCAGGAGTTGTTCGAGGCCCGTAATCCAAAAGGCCAAGCGATCATCTCAGAGCTGGACGGCGTAATCAAGGAAATCCGCGAAGCCAAAGACCGTCGTGAAATCGAGGTTCAAGGCGAAGCGGAATCCAAAGTATATTCCGTCACCTATGGATCGCGTATCCGTGTAGCGGAAGGCCAGCAAATTGAAGCCGGCGACGAGCTGACCGATGGATCCATCGATCCGAAGGATATGCTGCGCATCAAAGGCATCCGTGGCGTTCAGAACTACATTTTGCAGGAAGTTCAGCGCGTTTACCGTAACCAGGGCGTTGAAATCAACGATAAGCACGTTGAGGTTATGATTAAGCAGATGCTTCGCAAAATCCGCATCGTGGATGCAGGCGACACGACTCTGTTGCCGGGCGCATTCGTGGATATCCATGAATACGAAGCGGCCAACCGCGAAGCGATTTTTGCCGACAAGGAGCCTGCAGTTGCCAAGCCGGTATTGCTTGGTATTACTAAAGCATCCCTTGAGACGGACTCCTTCTTGTCCGCAGCATCCTTCCAGGAGACAACTCGTGTCCTGACAGATGCAGCGATCAAGGGCAAGGTCGACAAATTGCTTGGCCTGAAGGAAAACGTCATTATCGGCAAGCTGATTCCTGCGGGAACAGGCATGCATCGTTATCGCAATATCCGTCTGACGGGTCTGGAAGATGAGATTCTGGAAGGCGAAGTTGAAGAAGAAGCAGCGGAAGCTGTTGTTGTTGAATAAATAAACGTTAGTTGTTAAACGCACGGTAATTGTTTGCTGCCATTTTTTGTGGAATGGAGCAAGCAGTTGCCGTGCTTTTTCGTTTAAGTGCTTCTTTGAGTATAAAATTGGAATAAATACAAAAATCAAGTATAATTCAAAAAGAAATAGTTCGTTTATCTGTGTGCAAGGTATGCTTTGGTGAAAGGAGAACATTTGTTTATGAAGAAATGGTTAGGGCGTTTAACTTGGGCCATTTGTATAACCATGATGTTTGCTTTTTTATTATTGGGCAATTCATTTTTTAAATTAATGGGCAAGGAATCGGTGCAAGTTAAGGAAATAGCTTTGATGGAACAAACAGAAGAAAAGAAAGAGGATCCCTCCGAATACACGGGATACACTACCGAACATCAGATTTTGGAGGCAGAGTCGATATTAAAAAAGAGTAATGTTGAACATGATGGGATATTCAGAGATAAGCAAGGGATCGTATTGCAATTCGCGGATGTTGACAACTATAAATGGGCGCTGAAAGAATTTTCGGATATACAGTTTGTGAAGGTTATCCAGGTACAGAACAGCCTACATGACCTCGAAGAGGCAAAAGCGTTGGTTTTGAAGGACACAGGAATTAAGGAAGTTGGCGCGCTGCTGGAAAACGACAATCGATTGTTAGTAATAGTGAATAATGAAGATGAATATATCCGACTATCCCAAACGATTACAAAATTAGGGCTCTCGGAGCTTATTATTGCGGGTTATATCGTTGAGATGATCGACCAAAGCTCAACGGCCTAAAAGCCGTGATTCTATTTTAAATATTTGAGCTTGACATGCGTATGCCTCAAATGATAATATATCGAAGTGTGCCTAACAGCTAGGCTTATGGTATCGTATTGATTATTTATGAACCGCCTGGATCTGTGGGCTTAAAAATCGGGTGAAATGTCTACCACATAAAGACATGAATAAGGGGAAGGGGGTGGCAACCAAAATGCCAACAATTAACCAGCTCGTTCGCAAAGGACGTCAAGCGAAAGTCGTTAAATCGAAATCGCCAGCCTTGCAAAAAGGCTTTAATGCTCTGAAACGTGAAGCTACTGATATCAGCGCGCCTCAAAAACGCGGTGTCTGCACTCGTGTAGGAACTATGACTCCGAAAAAACCGAACTCCGCGCTTCGTAAATATGCGCGTGTGCGTTTGTCCAACCGTGTTGAGGTTACAGCGTACATCCCAGGTATCGGCCATAACCTGCAAGAGCACAGCGTTGTATTGATCCGCGGCGGTCGTGTTAAAGACCTTCCGGGCGTGCGTTACCATATTGTTCGTGGTGCACTGGATACTGCGGGTGTTAACAACCGTAACCAGGCTCGTTCCAAATACGGCACGAAACGTCCTAAAGTTAAGAAATAAGACCGCGCTCTGAGCGGGCCGGATTAAAGAGCTTCAAAAGTTTTGCACCAATGTAATCCACTATTATAAGAAAGGGGGACTTTCTCATGCCACGCAAAGGTCCTGTTACAAAACGCGACGTATTGCCGGATCCGGTGTACCATAGCAAGCTGGTTACTCGTCTGATTAACCGTATTATGGTCGACGGAAAAAGAGGCGTAGCGCAAACTCTGCTGTATGATGCCTTCAAGCTCATTCAAGAGCGTTCGGGAAATGATCCGATGGAAGTGTTTGAAGCAGCAATGAAAAACATTATGCCTGTACTTGAGGTTAAAGCTCGTCGTGTCGGCGGCTCCAACTATCAAGTGCCAATCGAAGTTAAGCCTGAGCGCCGTACGGCACTTGCACTTCGTTGGTTGGTAAACTACTCCCGCAACCGCGGTGAAAAAACCATGGTTGAACGTTTGGCTGCCGAAATTCTTGACGCATCCAACAACACGGGCGCATCCGTTAAAAAGCGTGAAGACACGCACAAAATGGCTGATGCAAACAGAGCGTTTGCTCACTACCGCTGGTAGAATTATAATGATTGAAAGGAGACGATTTTATGACAAGAGAGTTCTCCTTGGAAAATACGCGTAATATTGGGATTATGGCGCATATTGACGCTGGTAAAACCACAACAACTGAACGGATCTTGTTCTTCACGGGCCGTACCCACAAAATCGGCGAGGTGCACGAAGGTGCAGCTACGATGGACTGGATGGAACAGGAACAAGAGCGCGGCATCACTATTACGTCTGCCGCTACAACCGCTCAATGGAAGGGTAACCGCATTAATATTATCGACACCCCAGGTCACGTTGACTTCACAGTTGAAGTTGAACGTTCCCTGCGCGTATTGGACGGGGCCGTTGGGGTTTTCAGTGCGAAAGAAGGCGTTGAGCCTCAGTCCGAAACAGTATGGCGTCAAGCTGACCGCTACGGTGTTCCACGGATTGCTTATGTCAACAAAATGGATATCATCGGTGCAGACTACCTCAATGTTGTTAAAGACATGCGCGAGCGTCTGCAAGCCAATGCCGTAGCTATTCAGCTGCCAATTGGCGCCGAGTCCGATTTCCTTGGCGTAATTGATATCGTTGAGCGCGTTGCTTACACGTACAAAGACGACACAGGCAAAGACCCGATTCAAGGCCCGATTCCTGCAGAATATGCAGATAAGGTTGAAGAGCTTCGCAATGAATTGGTTGAGAAGGTTGCCGAGCTGGATGAAGAGCTGACAATGAAATATCTGGAAGGTGAAGAAATCACCGTTGCAGAATTGAAAGCAGCACTTCGCAAAGGCGTTTGCGAAGTTAAAATCTTCCCGGTTGTAGCAGGCTCCTCGTACCGCAACAAAGGAGTTCAGCTTGTTCTGGATGCTGTTGTTGACTACCTGCCTGCACCAGTGGATGTACCTGCCATTAAAGGTACGCTTGAAGATGGCGAGGAAGCGGTTCGTCCTTCTTCCGATACCGAGCCTTTCTCCGCATTGGCCTTCAAAATCATGACTGACCCTTACGTGGGCAGACTGACGTTTTTCCGTGTATACTCGGGTATCCTGAAATCCGGTTCGTATGTTCTGAATGCAACAAAGGGCAAACGTGAGCGGGTTGGCCGGATTCTGCAAATGCACGCGAACAGCCGTCAGGAAATTACGGAAGTGTATTCTGGTGATATCGCTGCTGCCGTTGGTCTTAAAGACACAACTACGGGCGATACGCTGTGTGATGAGAAGTTCCCGATAGTACTTGAATCCATGAACTTCCCTGAGCCGGTTATCCAGATCGCTATCGAGCCTAAGACAAAAGCGGACCAGGACAAATTGGGCGTTGCTATCTCGAAGCTCGCTGAAGAAGATCCTACATTCCGTGCATACACAGACGAAGAAACGAACCAAACGATCATCGCGGGCATGGGTGAGCTTCACCTTGAAATCCTCGTTGACCGTATGTTCCGTGAATTCAAGGTTGAGACCAATGTCGGCAAGCCGCAGGTTGCATACCGTGAAACCTTCCGTCTGGGTGCTAAAGTCGAAGGTAAGTTCGTTCGTCAATCCGGCGGTAAAGGCCAGTTTGGTCATTGTTGGGTTGAGTTCGAACCGCAAGAGGCAGGAGCAGGTTTTGCATTTGAAAGCAAAGTAGTCGGCGGCGCTATTCCTCGCGAATATATCGCTCCGATTCAAGCAGGTATCGAAGAGTCGATGAAAAACGGCGTTCTTGCCGGATTCCCGCTCGTTGATATCAAAGCGACTGTTGTCGATGGTTCTTACCATGACGTCGACTCCTCGGAAATGGCGTTTAAAATTGCCGGCTCCCTGGCGCTTAAAGCTGCTAAAGACAAATGTAAACCAGTTCTTCTTGAGCCAATCATGAAGGTAGAAGTAACCGTTCCAGAAGAATACATGGGCGACGTTATGGGCATGCTGAACTCCCGTCGTGGTCGCATTGAAGGTATGGATACTCGCTCAGGCGCACAAATTATCCGTGCCAAGGTGCCTCTCTCCGAGATGTTTGGTTACTCCACAACTCTTCGTTCCGGTACTCAAGGACGCGGCGTATTCTCCATGGAGCTTTCCCATTACGAGGAAGTTCCTAAGTCGATCGCCGAAGAAATTATTGCGAAGCACAGAGGCGGAGAGTAATCTCCAGCTGATCATGTCCGCATAACCATTTGCTTTTGGCCCCGTCGGTTGTGCATGCACAACCGATGTCGGCCCCAACATAAAAATCAAGATATATTGAGGAGGACTCAGTTCAATGGCTAAGGCAAAATTTGAACGTAATAAACCGCATGTTAACATCGGTACAATCGGTCACGTTGACCACGGCAAAACAACTCTTACAGCTGCAATCACTACTGTACTTTCCAAAAGATACGGTGGTTCCGCTATGTCTTTTGACCAAATCGACAAAGCTCCAGAAGAGCGCGAGCGCGGTATTACAATCTCCACTTCCCACGTTGAGTATGAGACGCCTAACCGTCACTATGCTCACGTTGACTGCCCAGGTCACGCCGACTATGTTAAAAACATGATCACTGGCGCGGCTCAAATGGACGGCGCAATCCTGGTTGTATCCGCTTCTGACGGCCCAATGCCGCAAACGCGCGAGCACATCCTTCTGTCCCGTCAAGTAGGCGTTCCTTACATCGTTGTATTCCTGAACAAATGCGACATGGTTGAGGACGAAGAGCTTCTTGAGCTGGTTGAAATGGAAGTTCGCGACCTTCTGTCCGAGTACGAGTTCCCAGGCGACGATACTCCTATCGTTCGTGGTGCTGCTCGTGAAGCTCTGGCTAACCCAGATGGCGCTTGGGCTGACAAAATCGTTGAACTGTTCGAGCACGTTGACACTTACATCCCAACTCCAGAGCGCGACACGGCTAAGCCTTTCCTTATGCCTGTCGAGGACGTATTCACAATCACTGGCCGTGGTACAGTTGCTACAGGCCGTGTAGACCGTGGTACAGTTAAAGTTGGCGACGAAATCGAAATCATCGGTTTGCAAGAAGAAACTCGCAAATCCGTTGTTACGGGCGTAGAAATGTTCCGTAAGCTGATGGACTCCGCTCAAGCGGGCGACAACATCGGCGCATTGCTTCGTGGTGTAGACCGTAAAGACATCGAGCGTGGTCAAGTTTTGGCTAAACCAGCTTCCGTTAAGCCACACACAAACTTCACTGCTCAAATCTACGTTCTGACTAAAGAAGAGGGTGGCCGTCACAAGCCTTTCTTCACTGGCTACCGTCCCCAATTCTATTTCCGTACAACTGACGTAACAGGTATCATCAACCTGCCTGAAGGTACTGAAATGGTTATGCCTGGCGACAACATCACTGTTACAGTTGAACTGATCGCTCCAATCGCTGTTGAAGAAGGCACTCGCTTCTCCATCCGCGAAGGCGGCCGTACAGTTGGCGCTGGCGCTGTTGCAACTATCCAAAAATAATGTGTTGCGACATTAGTCGCATAACATGCAAAGCCCTCACTTCGGTGAGGGCTTTTTTGCATGCAATAATCAATTGTCAAGTTTTCTCGGTAACTTTACATTGACTACAAACATGACATCGCCTTAATATAAAACGTATAGTCAGCGGGGGGCTAAGCTCTATTCTGCTGCTTCTTGAATGTAAAGTGCTGAAGCGGCAGTTCGGACAAGCCTGCATACCATTTGTCATTACGAAACCATATATAATGAAAGGGGTTTTTGACATGAAAAAGAAAACAATGCTGGTTATATTGCTGGCAGCTGTGATGGTTATTATGGCAGCTTGCGGAGGCAGCAACGGCGGCAAATCCAATGAAGGAGGAGCTGCGGGCGAGGGAGCAGCTAATGGCGGCGCGGCAGGCGGAGATGACAAAGTATATAATATTGCTATTTCGCAAATTGTCGAGCATCCATCACTAGACTCTACCCGATTGGGATTTATGAAGGCACTTGAGGATGCAGGCTATGTTGAAGGCACAAATCTCAAAATTGATTACAATAATGCTCAAGGCGATCCAAACAACTTTAAACCAATCGCCGAGAAAATTGCGTCCAATAAACCTGATCTTGCACTTGGCATCGCTACACCAAATACGCAAGTACTCGTAGATGAGGTCAAAGATATTCCAGTATTGTTTGCAGCTGTAACGGATCCGGTTGATTCGGGAATTGTATCCCAGCTTGAAGCTCCAGGCGGAAACGTTACAGGCGCTTCCGACACGAACCCTGATGCGATTGTTCAAACTATGGATTTTATCGCCAAAGAACTTGGTGAGGTTAAAAATGTTGGCCTTATTATTGATGAATCCCAGGATAACGCTGTTTATATGAGCAAAGTGGCGGAAGAGGCGCTTGCAGTCCATAATATTAAGCTGGTCAAAGCTGCTGTAGCCAATGTTTCCGATATTCAGCAGGCGGCACAATCATTAGTTGGCCGGGTTGAGGCTATTTACATTACTTTGGACAATACGGTTGTTCAAGGTGTTGAGAGTGTTATTGATGTAGCCAATGCAAACGACATTCCTTTTTTCTCGGCTGATCGGGATTCGGTAGAAAAGGGCGCTTTTGCAACGGTTGGCTTCAAATATTATGATCATGGTTATGAAGTGGGACAAATGGCTGTCGAAATTTTGAAGGGTAAAAATCCAGGCGAAATGAATGTAACAAGGCCTCAAAAGCTGGACTTCATCATGAATTTGAAGGCTGCTGAGGAACAAGGCATTACGGTAACGGATGCTATGAAGGCTTATGTGAAAGATAAGGAAAACAATCTGATCAAATAATGCTTAGCTAATGCTGTATAGCTAGTTTAAATGGGGTGAGCCGGACACTGGTCGCCCCATTGTCATGAAGTGGGGAGGCGAGATGATTGCTGGATTCGTTGCGGGGAGCTGTTGAGGCGGGGTTGCTATATGCATTGATGGCACTGGGCGTATATATTACTTTTCGAATTCTTGATTTTCCCGATTTGACTGTGGATGGTAGCTTTACAACGGGGGCGGCTGTTGGCGCTACTATGACCATAGCGGGAAGTCCTCCGTGGTTGTCGCTGCTTGGCGCGTTTATAAGCGGCGGTTTGGCGGGGGTGTGTACCGGCCTGCTGCATACAAAAGGGAAAATTAACGGTTTGCTTTCAGGCATTATTATGATGATTGCTCTATATTCCATTAATCTTCGCATTATGGGCAAGCCGAACGTGTCGATTCGGGGCGAAGCGAACATCTTCCAGACTGACGCTTCCCAGTTTTGGATTGGCGGGATTCTTGTTGTTGCCGTTGTTGTCCTTCTGTTGTTGTTTTTCAAAACGGATTTTGGCCTCAGCCTTAGAGGAACCGGCGACAATAATCGCATGATTCGCAGCTTCGGCGCAAATACGGATATGAGCATTATTTTGGGAGTAGGCTTGTCGAATGCCTTGGTAGCGTGCTCTGGCGCATTGGTTGCGTTCTCGCAAAAGAGCGCAAACAATTTGATGGGGATCGGCATGATCGTCATTGGTCTGGCCTCCGTTATTATTGGCGAAGCCATTTTGGGAGCTCGTACCGTCTGGCGGGCGCTAATAGCGGTTGTGCTTGGTGCGATCATTTACCGCATCATCTATGCTCTGGCTTTGCGTGTGCCCGGCTTTGATTCTCAGGATATGAAGCTCATCACGGCGGTTATTATTGTAGGAGCGCTGGTTATTCCGACTATCCGCAGATCCCTCAAAGAAAAGTCTGTTGGCAAAAAGCGCACCGAGCAAGTGTTAGCCTCTCTTGGCAGCGATAAAGCGGGAGGTGCCCGTTAATGCTAAAAATCGAAAGTGTGTCCAAGCTGTTTAACCCCGGAACTGTTGATGAAAAAATCGCTTTGCTAAATGGAAATCTCCATTTAAAGGCAGGCGATTTTGTAACGGTTATTGGAAGCAACGGCGCGGGCAAATCCACATTGATGAACATTATTTCCGGTGTAATGAAGCCAGATGCCGGGAAGGTGTGGATAGACGGATATGATGTAAGTCTATTGCCTGAGCATAAACGCAGCCGGTGGATTGGACGGGTTTTTCAAGACCCCATGGCCGGCACCGCTCCTAGAATGACCATTGAGGAAAATTTGGCAATCGCCTATAAACGCGGAAAAACGCGAGGGCTCGCCTTTGGAGTTAACAGTAAAATCCGGAATATATTCCGACAAGAGCTGTCACGCCTTGGTATTGGCTTGGAGAATCGCCTTGGCGCCAAAGTGGGCTTGCTCTCGGGCGGCGAAAGACAAGCGCTCAGCCTTTTGATGGCAACCTTTACCCGGCCGCAAATATTGCTGCTTGACGAGCATACGGCGGCATTAGACCCCGCTAGGGCGGAGCTCGTGACCAGTTTGACGGAAACCATTGTAAGGGAACTGAAGCTGACGACGCTAATGGTTACTCATAACATGGAGCAAGCTATAAGGTTAGGCAATCGTCTGATCATGATGGATAAAGGCAAAGTTATTTTGCAGGTCGATGAAAGCCGCAAGGATCATCTCACTGTAGAACAGCTGCTGGGAGAATTTGAAGCCATTAGCGGCAAAAAGATGGCGGATGACCGGGTTGTGCTTGGATAAAATCATTAATACTGAGATAAAAGATAAGCGCGCACGCGACAGGCTGAGTTAAGCTGTGAGCGTGCGTGCTTTTATGTTGAGTATACCTAACTTATTATAATAGAAGAAACCCGCCAGAGAGGAAGCAACTCCATTTAAATAGAATGTCCGAGAACACCGTAACTAGCTTTATTCTATCTTCGGGGGAGCTATTCCATCTCTACATTTTAGCTGGATTACAGGAGTCAAGGCTGGAGATTTGCATCGAAAAACTTTTAGTTGCAATCGCCCGCCTAATTGTATATAATATTGACTGTTGGTCTGACGTTGCGTTGATGTGAGAGGTTGCCGACACACCCGGCCCCTTTGCCATGGGACCTGTGGCGGGTTATTCTCACGGAGTATGTCCGATTAAAAAATTGGGCGATAGAAGGAGGGACTTATATGGCAAAGCAAAAGATTCGTATCCGCTTGAAAGCATACGATCACAGAATTCTTGATCAATCCGCAGAGAAAATCGTTGAAACTGCAAAACGTTCGGGTGCAGGCGTATCCGGGCCGATTCCGTTGCCAACGGAAAAGCAAATCATCACTATTCTTCGTGCGGTTCACAAGTACAAGGATTCCCGTGAGCAATTCGAAATGCGCACACACAAGCGCTTGATCGATATTGTGAATCCGACGCCGCAAACCGTTGACGCGCTGATGCGCCTTGACTTGCCGTCTGGTGTGGATATCGAAATCAAGCTGTAAAGTTATACACAAGTAAACATGTGAAAGTCGATCATAGAGAGGAAACGAGGTGTCAACATGAAAGGTATCTTAGGGAAAAAGCTTGGAATGACGCAAGTATTTACGCCTGAAGGCAACGTTATTCCGGTAACGGTTATCGAAGCTGGCCCTTGCGTGGTTCTCCAGAAGAAAGATGTGGAGACTGACGGCTACGAGGCAGTACAGCTCGGTTACTCCGATAAGAAAGAAAAAAGAGCGACTAAACCAGAGATCGGCCACGCTAAAAAAGCTGGCGCGACTCCTAAGCGCTACGTTCGCGAAATTCGCGGTATCAACCTTGGTGAGTTTGAAGTTGGCCAGGAAGTTAAAGCTGACTTGTTCGCGGAGGGCGAATTTGTTGACGTAACAGGTATTTCCAAAGGTAAAGGCTTTGCCGGCGTTATCAAACGTTGGGGACAAAGCACGGGACCAATGTCCCACGGTTCCCGCTATCACCGCGGACCAGGTTCCATGGGTTCCATCCAGGCTAACCGCGTGCCTAAAGGCAAACGCCTGCCAGGACATATGGGTCATGAAACCATTACGATTCAAAAGCTTGAAGTTATTCGCGTAGACGCTGAGCGTAACGTGATTCTGGTTAAAGGCTCCGTGCCTGGACCTAAAAACGGTTTTGTGAAAGTGAAAGAAACCGTTAAGAAATAAATGGTGAGAAAGAAAGGAGGAACACGAAATGCCAAAAGTAACAGTATTTAATGTGAGCGGTTCGCAAGTTGGCGAATTGGAACTGGCGGATAGCGTATTCGGTATTCAGCCTAACACTCACGTTATGCATAGCGCAGTCATTCTGCAGCAAGCTGCAGAGCGTCAAGGAACGCACAAAACGAAAGGTCGCTCCGAAGTACGCGGCGGCGGTCGCAAGCCTTGGAAACAAAAAGGCACTGGCCGCGCTCGTCAAGGCAGCATTCGCTCCCCGCAATGGGTTGGCGGCGGTACTGTATTTGGTCCAACGCCACGCTCGTACGGCTTTAAGCTTCCTAAGAAGGTTCGCCGTCTTGCAATCAAATCGGCTCTTTCTTCTAAAGTAATTGCCGAAAACATCATCGTTTTGGATCAGCTGACATTTGCAGCTCCAAAAACGAAAGAGTTCAAAAACATTCTGAACAACCTGAAAGCTGATCGTAAAGCTTTGGTTGTTACAGCCAACTACGAGGATAATGTAGCATTGTCCGCACGTAACATCCCTGGCGTGAAGTTCGTCGCTGCTGACGGCATCAATGTTCGCGATGTGCTTGTGTATGACAAGCTTATCATTACCAAAGAAGCGGTTGAGAAAGTACAGGAGGTGTTTGCGTAATGAAAAACCCTCGCGATATTATCAAGCGCCCGGTTATTACTGAACGTACGAGCGATTTCATGGCTGTTAAACGTTATGTGTTTGAAGTTGATCTTCGTTCGAACAAAACCGAAATCAAACAAGCTGTAGAACAAATTTTTGGCGTGAAAGTAACTAGCGTTAACACAATGCGCGTTGCAGGCAAGCCAAAACGCTATGGCAAACATAGCGGCTACAGACCTGACTGGAAAAAAGCAATCGTTCAACTGAGCGATGACAGCAAAGAACTTGAGTTCTTTGAAACGTCTGTTTAGAAAAGGAGGGAAACCAAGTGCCAATCAAAAAGTATAAACCGACCTCTCCTGCGCGTCGTCATATGTCCGTTTCGACATTTGAGGAAATTACGACAAGCACACCGGAGAAATCGTTGCTGGCTCCTTTGTTCAAAAAAGCAGGCCGCAACAACCAAGGTAAAATTACAGTTCGTCACCATGGCGGCGGACATAAACGCAAATATCGTATCATCGACTTCAAACGCACCAAGGACGGTATTGTCGGCAACGTGGCAACGATCGAATACGATCCTAACCGTACGTCCAACATCGCTCTTATCCACTATGTGGACGGCGCTAAAGCTTACATTATCGCACCGCAAGGTCTTAAAGTCGGCGATCAAGTTGTTTCCGGACCTGAATCGGATATCAAAATCGGCAACGCATTGCCGCTCAAAAATATCCCTGTTGGTACGGTTATCCACAACATTGAGTTGAAGCCAGGTAAAGGCGGCCAATTGGTTCGCGCAGCTGGTACAGAAGCTCAATTGCTGGGTAAAGAAGAAAACTATGTTTCGGTTCGCCTGAGCTCTGGCGAAGTTCGTCGCATTCTGAACACTTGCCGTGCTACAATCGGATCCGTTGGCAACCAAGATCACGAACTCGTGAAAATTGGTAAAGCTGGCCGTTCCCGTTGGCTTGGCAAACGTCCTGAAGTTCGCGGCGTAGTTATGAACCCGAACGATCACCCACACGGTGGTGGTGAAGGCCGCGCTCCTATCGGACGCAAGTCGCCTCTGTCCCCTTGGGGCAAACCGACTCTCGGTTTCAAAACACGCAAGAAGAAAAAAGCATCGAGCCAATACATTATTCGTCGCCGCACGAAATAAAGTCAGCTTGATTAAGTCCGCGTGAGCATGTCTCGCGCCAGCGCTTACGTGAAGGGAGGAACACACATGGGTCGCAGTTTGAAAAAAGGTCCTTTTATCGACGGTTATCTGTTGAAAAAGGTTGAGGATCTGAACGAAACCAACAAAAAGGTTGTTATTAAAACATGGTCCCGCCGTTCGACGATTTTCCCGCAATTCATCGGTCACACTTTCGCGGTTTATGATGGTCGCAAGCACGTGCCGGTTTATGTGACTGAGGACATGGTTGGACACAAGCTTGGCGAGTTCGCGCCTACGCGTACTTACAAAGGCCATGCCAGCGATGACAAAAAAACGGGCAGACGTTAAGACTTGCCCTTCATCATTTGCAATGAACGAGAGGAGGTTCTCACATGCCAGAAGCTAAAGCGCACGCTAATTTCGTACGCATCGCGCCTCGTAAAGCACAGCTCGTAGCGGACTTGATTCGCGGCAAGCAAGTGGGCGAAGCGATCGCGATTCTGCGTCACACGCCAAAAGCTGCTTCCCCGATTATCGAGAAGCTGCTGAACTCTGCGATTGCCAATGCCGAGCATAACTATCAGTTGGACGTCAACAAGCTGGTCGTTACTCAGGTGTTTGCTAACCAGGGGCCAACTATGAAACGTTTCCGCCCTCGCGCGATGGGTCGCGCAAGCCGGATTAACAAAAGAACCAGCCACATCACCTTGGTGGTATCTGAAAAATAAGGAGGGATAACGTGTGGGTCAAAAGGTAAATCCAGTCGGCCTTCGTGTCGGGATTATCCGTGATTGGGAATCCAAATGGTACGCTGGCAAAGACTTCGGCGATCTTCTTCTGGAAGACGTGAAAATCCGTGAATACCTGAAGAACAAGCTGAAAGATGCAGCTGTTTCCCATATTGAAATCGAGCGTGCCGCTAACCGCGTGAACGTAACGATTCAAACTGCTAAACCAGGCATGGTTATCGGCAAAGGTGGTTCCGAAGTGGAAAACCTTCGTACGGAACTGGGCAAAATCACTAAAGGCAAAAAGGTTCACATCAATATCTCTGAAATCAAACAAGCCGATCTGGACGCTATCTTGGTAGCAGAAAGCATCGCACAACAATTGGAGCGTCGTGTATCGTTCCGTCGCGCACTGAAACAAGCCATTCAACGTTCTATGCGCGCTGGCGCCAAAGGGATTAAAACCGCTGTTAGCGGTCGTCTTGGCGGTGCGGAAATCGCACGTTCAGAAGGTTATAGCGAAGGAACGGTTCCGCTTCATACATTGCGTGCCGACATCGACTATGGCACTGCTGAGGCTCATACGACTTACGGCCGTATCGGCGTAAAAGTATGGATCTACCGTGGCGAAGTCCTTCCGACGAAGAAGAAAGCTCCCCAGGAAGGAGGCAACTAATCATGTTGGTACCAAAACGTGTAAAACACCGCAAACAACAACGCGGTAACATGAAAGGTCGCGCGAAAGGCGGCACTACTGTTGCTTTCGGCGAATACGGTCTTCAAGCTCTTGAACCGTCTTGGATTACGAACCGTCAAATCGAAGCGGCTCGTATCGCGATGACTCGTTACATCAAACGGGGCGGTAAAGTTTGGATCAAAATTTTCCCAGACAAACCAATTACTCAAAAGCCTCTTGAAGTGCGGATGGGTAGCGGTAAAGGTAACGTTGAAAAATGGGTTGCCGTTGTTAAGCCGGGCAAAATCATGTTCGAGCTGGCTGGCGTACCTGAAGAAGTAGCGCGCGAAGCCATGCGTCTTGCGGCTCACAAACTGCCTGTCAAGACAAAGTTCGTGAAACGCGAAGAAGTGGGTGGTGAAGCAAATGAAGGCTAGTGAATTTCGCAACCTAACCTCTGCTGAGATTGAACAACAAGTTGCTGGTTTTAAAGAAGAGCTGTTCAACCTTCGTTTCCAATTGGCTACTGGCCAACTGGACAACCCGACTCGGATTCGTGACGTGCGTAAGGAAATAGCTCGTGCTAAAACCGTTTTGCGTGAAAGAGAACTCGGTATCGGCAGCTAATCGGTATCCTTGCATAAAGTACGATCACGGATGAAGGAAGGAGGAAGAACATGAGCGAACGCAATGCCCGCAAAGTTCAAATCGGCAAAGTCGTAAGCGACAAAATGGATAAAACAATCGTGGTGGCTGTAGAAACTTACAAAAAACACGATTTGTACCATAAACGCATTAAGTACACTAAAAAGTACAAAGCGCATGATGAAAACAACCAAGCCAAAATCGGCGACACCGTAAAAATCATGGAGACTCGTCCACTATCCAAAGACAAGCGCTTCAGACTGGTTGAAGTCGTAGAAGTTGCTGTTGTTCTCTAATGAGCGTATGAGTGAGCGAAGCATTTTTTTGCTGAAAGGAGGACGCTAAAATGATCCAACCATTTACACGTTTGAAAGTTGCCGACAACTCCGGCGCTAGGGAATTGATGTGTATCCGCGTATTGGGCGGTACTGGCCGTCGCGTTGGTCACATCGGCGATCTGATCGTTTGTTCCGTCAAACAAGCAACACCAGGCGGCGTTGTCAAAAAGGGTGATGTTGTTAAGGCCGTTATCGTTCGTACAAAACGTTCGGTTCGTCGTAAAGACGGTTCTTACATCGCATTTGACGAAAATGCAGCGGTAATCGTGAAAGAAGACAAGAGCCCGCGCGGCACTCGTATCTTTGGACCAGTTGCTCGCGAACTTCGCGACAAGGACTTCATGAAAATCGTATCGCTTGCACCTGAAGTAATCTAATTGATGCAGGACAGATAAATGCCTTAAAGCTTAGCGAGCAGGAGGTGTAACAAATGCCAAGGCTTAAAAAAGTATTGGAATCCCATAACAACAAACTGCATGTGAAGAAGGATGACAATGTCATCGTCATCACAGGTAAAGATAAAGGTAAAAAAGGCCGTGTCATCGCAGCTTATCCGCGCGAAAACCGCGTTCTTGTAGAAGGCGTTAATATGGTGAAGAAGCATAGCCGTCCTTCCCAAGCCAATCCGCAAGGCGGTATCATCGAGCAAGAAGCTCCGATCCATGTGTCCAACGTCATGCACATTGATCCAAAAAGCGGTAAAGTAACACGTATTGGATACAAAGTGCTGGACAACGGCAAAAAAGTCCGGATTGCTAAGCGCTCCGGAGTAGAGATTGACTAATCGTTTAGGTAAGAAAGGAGGTCCATGATCAATGACAGCAAGAATGAAAGGTCGTTTTCTTAACGAAATCACTCCTGCGTTGATGCAGAAGTTCAACTATACTTCGGTTATGCAAGTACCGAAAATTGAGAAAGTCGTAATCAACATGGGTGTTGGCGAAGCAGTTTCCAACTCCAAAATTTTGGATGTTGCTGTTGAGGAGCTTCGTATCATCTCCGGTCAAAAACCGGTTGTCACTCGTGCTAAGAAATCCATCGCCGGCTTCAAGCTTCGCGAGAATATGCCGATTGGGGTTAAAGTGACATTGCGCGGCGAGCGTATGTATCACTTCCTTGACAAATTGTTCAATATCTCGTTGCCACGCGTTCGTGACTTCCGCGGTGTATCGACCAAAGCATTTGATGGACGTGGAAACTACACGCTTGGTCTTAAAGAACAGCTGATTTTCCCGGAAATCGAATACGATAAAGTTGATAAAGTGCGCGGTATGGACATCGTCATCGTCACGACGGCAAAAACGGACGAAGAATCTCGTGAACTGCTGACCCAATTGGGCATGCCGTTTGCGAAGTAATCCACTTTTAGGAGGTGTAATACCCAGTGGCAAAAACTTCGATGAAAGTGAAGCAACAACGCACACCGAAATTCAAAGTGCGCGCATATACGCGCTGTGAGCGTTGCGGCCGTCCGCACTCTGTTCTGCAAAAGTTTAAAATTTGCCGGATTTGTTTCCGCGAATTAGCATACAAGGGCCAGATTCCTGGCGTTAAAAAAGCAAGCTGGTAATCAGCTTAAGTTCGGGAAGGAGGTTCACATAAATGGTTATGTCTGATCCGATTGCAGATATGCTGACACGTATTCGCAACGCGAATGTCGTTCGTCACGAAACAGTGGAATTGCCAGCTTCGAAAGTGAAGAAGCAAATTGCTGAAATCCTGAAGCGCGAGGGCTTTATCCGCGACGCTGAATATATCGAGGACAACAAACAAGGGATTATCCGTATTTTCTTGAAATACGGCCCTAACCAAGAGCGCGTTATCACTGGTCTGAAACGTATCTCGAAGCCAGGCCTGCGCGTTTACACGCAAGCAACTGAAATTCCGCGCGTTTTGGGCGGACTGGGAATCGCGATTATTTCCACGTCCAAAGGCGTTATGACAGACAAAGAAGCTCGTCAAGTTAAATCCGGCGGCGAAGTTGTCTGCTACGTTTGGTAATTAATAAGTCAGAAAGACAGGAGGTGTAACAATGTCCCGTATTGGTCGTAAGCCAATCGTTGTCCCTGCTGGCGTTAACGTTAGCCTGGATGACTCCGTTATTACTGTTAAAGGACCAAAAGGCACGCTTTCCCGCGAGCTTCATAAAGACATGAAGATCAACATAAGCGAAGCCGAGATTCTGATCGAGCGTCCTTCCGACAATAAATTGCACCGCTCTTTGCATGGTACTACGCGCAGCCTCGTTGCGAACATGGTGACAGGTGTTACCGAAGGATTTACTAGAAACCTGGAATTGGTTGGCGTTGGTTACCGTGCTAGCAAATCCGGTGATAAAGTAGTTCTGAACGTTGGTTACTCTCACCCGGTTGAGATTGCTCCAGAAGCTAACATGGAGTTCGATGTGCCAGTAAACACTAAAATTACTGTTCGTGGCATCGACAAAGAACGTGTTGGCGCTGTTGCTGCTCAAATCCGCGCTGTTCGCGAGCCAGAGCCGTATAAAGGCAAAGGCATCAAGTACGAAGGCGAGCGTATCATCCGCAAGGAAGGTAAAGCCGGTAAGAAAAAATAAGCTAAACATCAATGAAGCCGCTCGGAGAAATCCGGCCGCGTTTCGTGCAATAGCTTCCTAAGGTTTAAAGAAAGGAGTGAATCGGCATGATTACAAAAGGCGACAAAAACAAGGCCCGTCTGAAAAGACACCTTCGTGTTCGTAAAAAAATTAACGGTTCGGCAGCACGTCCACGTCTGTCTGTATTCCGTTCCTCCAAGCATATCTATGCTCAGCTGATTGACGATGTGGCAGGCGTAACGCTGGCTTCCGCGTCCACTAAGGACAAAGAACTGGCAGCTTCCATCGGAAACGGCGGCAACATTGAGGCTGCAAGCAAAGTTGGCGAGCTGATCGCTAATCGCGCTAAAGCTAAAGGAGTAACTGATGTCGTGTTTGACCGCGGCGGATATTTGTACCATGGCAGAATTCAGGCGCTGGCAACAGCAGCTCGCGAAGCAGGTCTGAACTTCTAATCACTCAATAAGGAGGTAAAATCACTTGCGTGTAGATCCTAATACGTTAGAACTAACTGAAAAAGTTGTTCATATCAATCGTGTTGCTAAAGTTGTTAAAGGCGGACGCCGCTTCAGCTTCAGCGCACTTGTGGTCGTCGGCGACGGCAAAGGATACGTTGGCGCAGGCATCGGTAAAGCAGGCGAAGTGCCGGACGCGATTCGCAAAGGCATCGAAGATGCTAAGAAAAACCTGATCCACGTGCCGCTTGTAGGAACAACGATTCCTCACCTTGTTTTGGGTCACTTCGGCGCTGGCGAAGTTCTTCTGAAGCCTGCTTCAGAGGGTACTGGCGTTATCGCTGGTGGTCCTGTTCGCGCGGTTCTTGAACTGGCGGGCGTAGGCGACATTTTAACGAAATCTCTTGGTTCTTCGAATTCACTGAATATGGTGAATGCAACGCTGGAAGGTCTTTCGCGTTTGAAACGTGCGGAAGATGTAGCCAAACTGCGCGGCAAAACCGTCGAAGAGCTCTTGGGCTAAGGAGGGACAAAAGATGGCAAAATTGCAAATCACCCTCGTTCGCAGTTTGATTGGCCGCAACGAGAAACAACGCGCAACGGTTGAAGCGCTTGGTCTTCGCAAAATTCGTCAATCGGTCGTTCAAAACGACAGCCCTGCGATTCGCGGCATGGTTAACGCTGTTAATCATTTGGTTAAAGTCGAGGAAGTTTAAATATAACGCTAGTAGCGTTGGTTTTTATGAAATAAACAAGGAGGTGCACACATGAAATTGCACGAGTTAGCACCAGCACCGGGCTCTACTGAAGCGCCAAAGCGTAAAGGTCGCGGTATTGGTTCCGGTAACGGCAAAACGGCTGGCAAAGGTCACAAAGGTCAAAACGCACGCTCCGGCGGCGGTGTTCGCCCAGGCTTTGAAGGTGGACAAAACCCGTTGTACCGTCGTGTTCCTAAACGCGGCTTCAACAACCCTTTCCGTACCGAATATGCGATCGTCAACATTGAGACACTGAACAGCTTTGAAGCAGGTACTGAAGTTACTCCAGCTCTTCTGCTCGAGCAAGGGATCATCAAAAATCCTTTGGCCGGCATTAAAGTTTTGGGTAACGGCGAACTAAAAGTAGGACTTACTGTCAAAGCAAATAAGTTCTCTCAATCTGCGGTAGAGAAAATCCAGGCTGCCGGCGGTAAAACCGAGGTGATCTAATTGTTCAAAACCTTGTCCAACATTTGGAAAGTGGCGGATCTGAGAACAAGGATCTTGTTTACGCTTTTCATTCTATTCATTTATCGTATCGGATCATTTATTCCGGTACCGGGCGTTGACAAAGAAATTCTCAAGAACAATAATGCTTTGGGTGCGGATTTGTTTGGTTTGTTGAACACCTTCTCCGGCGGCGCTTTGTTCCAGTTCTCCATCTTTGCAATCGGGATTACCCCTTACATCACAGCTTCCATTATCGTGCAGCTGTTGTCTATGGACGTTATTCCGAAGTTTGCGGAGTGGGCGAAGGAAGGCGAAAACGGCAAGCGTAAGCTGGCTCAAATTACCCGCTACGGTACGGTTATTCTTGGTCTGGTGCAAGGTTTTGCAACAGCCATCGGCTTTAACCGCTTGTACTCGCTGGAAATGATTCCAAACGCAACATTTGCTGATTATGTCGTGATTGCCATTATTTTGACTGCCGGTACTTCATTCTTGATGTGGCTGGGCGAGCAAATTACGGAACGCGGCATCGGCAACGGCATCTCAATTCTGATCTTTGCTGCGATTGTGGCTGGTATCCCTGGCCATATTATGACCATCTACGAGCAAGAGTTCGTAGGCGCATCGGATCAATTGTTCCTGAATCTTGCCAAGGTGCTGCTGATTTTGATTGCGATTATCGCAATTATCGTTGGCGTCATCTTCATCCAGCAAGGTATTCGCAAAATTCCGGTTCAATACGCTAAACGCGTGGTTGGACGGAAAATGTACGGCGGACAATCGACGCATATTCCGATGAAGGTTAACGGCGCAGGCGTTATTCCCGTTATCTTCGCGGTATCCCTGATCATGTTCCCGGTCACCATTGCGAACTTCTGGCAAGGGCAAACTTGGGCGAATTGGATTATCAATAACATGAACTACACACAGCCGCTTGGCATGGTGCTGTATGTCATTCTGATTATCTTCTTCACCTTCTTCTACACATTTGTACAGATTAATCCGGTACAAATGGCGGATCAGATGAAGAAAAATGGCGGGTACATTCCCGGCATTCGTCCTGGCAAGCCAACATCCGCTTACTTGACTCGCGTTATGACGCGTATCACGCTGACGGGTGCGATCTTCCTGGCGGCAATCTCCATCCTTCCGGTATTCTTCGGTGCTTTGGCCGGTCTGCCGCAATCTGTACAGCTTGGCGGAACTTCGCTCTTGATCGTTGTCGGCGTTGCGCTTGATACGATGAAGCAAATCGAAAGCCAGTTGATCAAACGCCATTACAAAGGGTTTATCAATAAATAACAATGGGTTCGAAAGCGGGCTGCCGCACCCAAGACAGCTTGATGTCGCGGTGCCCGAACGGACCTATTGTGTTTAAAGCGAGGAACAGGGTAATGAACATTTTATTCATGGGCCCTCCGGGAGCCGGCAAGGGTACTCAAGCTGAACGGATCGTGGAGCAATTCGGCATTCCCCATATCTCTACCGGCGATGCATTTCGTCTTGCCATGAAGGAAGGCACACCGCTTGGCGTGAAAGCCAAGGAATATGTGGATCAAGGCCTGCTTGTTCCGGATGAAATTACAAACGGCATCGTCAAAGAACGTCTGGCGCTGGATGACTGCAAGAAGGGTTTTCTTCTGGATGGTTTTCCCCGTACATTGCAGCAAGCCGAAGCGCTTGACGTAATGCTTGCGGAGCTGGGACGAGGCATTGACCATGTCGTCAATCTGAAGGTTGACCGCAGCTTGCTGCTTGCTCGTCTGACGGGCAGACGCATCTGCAAAACTTGCGGAACGACTTACCATGTTTTGTTCAACCCTCCTAAAGTCGAAGGCATCTGCGACAAGGATGGAGGAGAGCTGTACCAACGCTCCGACGATACGGAAGAGAAGGTTGGCACGCGTCTGGATGAATATTCATCGAAGACGGCTCCCCTGCTGGACTACTACAGCGGTAAAGGACTGTTGCGTGAAGTAGACGGCGAGAAGGATATTGATGTCGTTACTTCCGAAATTGCCGCCCGCTTGAAAGGTACGTTGTAATGATTATTTGCAAATCCGAATCGGAACTGCGATTAATGAGAGAAGCCGGACGTATTGTGGCAGAAACTCATCGGTTGATGGCAGCGGCAGTGAAACCGGGCATTACGACCGGCGAGCTGGACGCCATTGCCGAGAAGTTCATTAGAAGCCAAGGTGCTCTTCCTTCCTTTAAAGGTTACAACGGTTTTCCATCCAGCGTATGCGCATCGGTCAATGACGAGTTGGTGCATGGTTTCCCCGGGTCGCGCAAGTTGAACGAAGGCGATATTATCAGTATTGATATCGGCGCCCAGTACGAAGGCTATCATGGCGATTCTGCCTGGACCTACGCGGTCGGGAAAGTATCGGATGAAGTGCAGCGGCTGCTGGACGTAACGGAGGAGTCGCTTTATGCGGGTCTTGCGCTTGTTAAGCCAGATATCCGGCTGTATAGTATATCGCACGCCATCCAAAAGGTAATCGAAGCAGCAGGTTTTTCGGTAGTACGGGAATACGTAGGGCACGGAATCGGCGCGGATCTGCACGAAGAGCCGCAAATACCGAACTATGGCATCCCGGACAGAGGGCCGCGGCTAAAGCCGGGTATGGTGCTTGCTATCGAGCCGATGGTTAATATCGGAGAACGGTATGTCCGGACGCTTGAGGACAATTGGACAGTCGTAACACAAGACGGCTCATGGTGCGCTCACTTCGAGCATACAGTAGCCGTAACCGAAGACGGCTTTGAAATATTGACCATTCTGCCGCAGCAAACGGAAGGCTAGAGCGATGGATGCTCGTCCCCAGATTGGTCAGTTCGTCAAAGTGCTTAGAGGCAAGGATGAAGACAGCTATGCAGTCATTATCGACATCATCGACGAACGCTTCGTCCTGATCGTGGATGGCGACAAGCGGCGTTTCGACTCGCCAAAAAGGAAAAACGTTCTTCATCTTCAGTTACAGCCTGCCATTAGTCAAGAAGTAACAAGCAGCTTGCAAGAAACGGGCAGGGTGACCAACGCCAAGTTGCGTTATGTGATTCAGAAGTTTGCGCATGCGAAAGGAGAATGACGGTTGGCTAAGGAAGACGTCATTGAGGTCGAAGGCACGGTAATCGAGCCGTTGCCAAATGCCATGTTCAAGGTGGAGCTGGAGAACGGTCATCAAATTCTCGCCCATGTCTCCGGCAAGCTCAGAATGCACTTTATTCGCATTTTGACAGGAGATAAAGTGGTTATACAGTTATCGCCTTACGATTTATCGAGAGGGCGCATCACCTATCGGAAGTAGTCCGCTTAATTAGCGGTCGGCTTTGCGAAAGATTCGGGAGGTATTCACAATGAAGGTTAGACCTTCGGTTAAGCCCATTTGCGAAAAGTGCAAGGTTATTCGTCGCAAAGGTAACGTTATGGTGATTTGTGAAAATCCGAAACACAAACAAAAACAAGGATAAAAGGAGGGACATATAGCCCATGGCACGTATAGCTGGTGTAGATATTCCGCGCGACAAGCGCGTTGAAATCGCCCTGACGTATATTTTTGGTATCGGCAAAACGACTTCTCAAAAACTGCTGGCCGCAACAGAGGTCAACCCTGACACTCGCGTTCGCGACCTGACAGAAGATGAGCTGGCTCGTCTGCGCGAAGCCATCGACAAATCGGTTAAAGTGGAAGGCGACCTGCGTCGCGAAATTTCCCTTAACATCAAACGTCTAACTGAGATCGGCTGCTACCGTGGCTTGCGTCACCGTCGCGGACTTCCAGTTCGTGGTCAACGTACGAAAACAAACGCACGCACACGTAAAGGTCCTCGTCGGACTGTAGCAAATAAGAAGAAATAAGAAGGGAGGATAATGGACAATGGCTAAACCTAAAAAAGTCGTTCGCACGAAACGTCGCGACCGGAAAAACATTGACACTGGCGTGGCTCACATCCGTTCGACATTCAATAACACGATTGTTACAATTACGGATCCACACGGTAATGCAATCTCCTGGGCAAGCTCCGGCAACCTTGGTTTCAAGGGATCCCGTAAAAGCACGCCTTTCGCAGCTCAAATGGCTGCTGAATCTGCTGCAAAAGCAGCGATGGAGCATGGCATGAGAACAGTCGAAGTTATGGTTAAAGGACCTGGCGCCGGCCGTGAAGCAGCAATTCGTTCGCTTCAGGCAGCTGGATTGGAAGTTAACCTCATTAAGGATGTAACCCCAGTTCCGCATAATGGATGCCGTCCACCGAAGCGTCGTCGCGTATAACCCGATCTGCGGTGGTATCAAATATCTGCAACTTGTGAATAATGGTTGTGAAGGTTTGGCATACTACGAGATTTGGCATAATGTAGGTACAGGTAACGGAGCGACGTTTGAAGGAGGGTACTATTAGTGATTGAGATCGAAAAGCCGAAAATCGAAACCGTAGAGCTAAATGATGCGGGAACCTACGGACGTTTCGTAGTCGAGCCGCTGGAACGCGGATACGGCACGACGCTTGGAAATTCGCTTCGCCGGATTTTGCTGTCGTCCTTGCCCGGAGCGGCTGTAACATCGGTGCAAATCGATGGCGTGCTGCACGAGTTTTCGACGGTTCCCGGAGTGATTGAAGACGTAACGGAAATCATTCTGAACCTGAAAGGCCTGTCGTTGAAAATCCACTCCGATGAAGAAAAGGTGCTGGAAATTGATGCGGAAGGCGAAGGAAACATCACAGCGGGCGATATTCGAGCTGATAGCGATGTCGAGATTTTAAGCCCTGATCTTCACATTGCAACCTTGGCCTCCGGAGCGCGTCTTCATATGAGGATTTTTGCTAATCGCGGGCGCGGTTATGTGCAAGCGGACCGGAACAAGAGCGATGATCAACCGATTGGCGTCATCCCCGTCGATTCCATTTACACGCCCATCACTCGTGTTAATTACAGCGTAGAGAACACACGCGTCGGTCAAGTTACCAACTATGACAAACTGACGCTTGAAGTATGGACGGATGGAAGTATTCGCCCTGAAGAGGCAGTTAGCCTCGGCGCTAAAATATTGACCGAGCACTTGGACTTGTTCGTTGGATTAACGGATGAAGCCAAAGATGCCGAAATCATGGTTGAAAAAGAAGAAGATAAAAAAGAGAAAGTTCTGGAGATGACTATCGAGGAACTGGATCTGTCTGTGCGTTCATACAACTGCTTGAAGCGTGCTGGCATCAATACCGTGCAAGAGCTGATCACGAAATCCGAAGAGGACATGATGAAGGTCCGCAACCTGGGACGCAAGTCGCTTGAGGAAGTTCAAGAGAAGCTTGAAGAGCTGGGTCTCGGCCTGCGCATGGAAGAGTAGTTAACAGCCAAGCAGACCACACAGCAAGGGAGGGGAAAACATAATGGCATATCAAAAATTGGGTCGTGACGCAAGCGCTCGTAAAGCCTTGTTCCGCGATCTCGTAACAGATCTGTTCCTGTACGAGCGTATTCAAACAACTGAGGCTAAAGCCAAAGAAGTTCGTTCGATCGCTGAGAAACTGATCACAAAAGCGAAAAAAGGTGATCTTCACGCTCGTCGTCAAGTCGCTGCATACGTGCGCCGCGAAACGGTTGACGGTGAAAAAGACGCTATCCAAAAGCTGTTCTCCGAACTGGCTACTCGTTATTCGGAGCGTGCTGGCGGTTACACGCGCATCCTTAAGCTGGGTCCACGTCGCGGTGATTCCGCGCCTATGGTTTACCTGGAACTGGTTGACCGCGGTTAATAATTGATAGAAAGGTGGACCCAAGCGGCCACCTTTTTTTACCGTTTAACACCAACCTCTATACGCGGTCGCTCATCTTTAAAAGGCCCCGATAGAGGTTTTTTTTATTATTTGCAGGGGGAAAACATGCGAAATATTTGTGCTAAGGTCAGCTATGATGGAACCCATTTTAATGGCTTTCAGTCTCAGCCTTATGGTAGAACCGTTCAAGTTGAAATTGAGAAAGCGATTCAACATTTAACGGGGGAATCCATTATCATAACAGCTTCCGGGCGAACAGATGCAGGGGTTCATGCCATGGGCCAGGTGTTTAACTTTCATACCGACTCGTCTATTCCGACTGAACGGTGGGCGATTGCGCTGAATACCAGGCTGCCCAAAGATATCGTTATTTTGGAGGTTTGGGATGTGCCGGATGGCTTTCACGCGAGACGCTCCGCCAAGCGGAAAACGTACCGGTATTCCATTGATACTGGCAAATTTCCAGATGTATTTCAAAGGGCTTATCGTTTCCATCATCCTACGCCGTTAAATATCGACGATATGAAAGAAGGGCTTCGTTATATTATAGGACGGCATGATTTTACGTCGTATACGTCTATCCGTTCAACCAAGCCCCATCATATACGCACGATTTATGAAGCGGAGCTTGAACAAGAGGGACAGGCCATTCATATGACGATAACAGGCAATGGCTTCTTGTATAATATGGTGCGCGTCATTATGGGGACTTTGCTGCAAATCGGAGAAGGCAAGCGGAAGCCTGAAGAGATGGGAGCTATATTAGAGGGCCGCTCAAGGGCGTTGGCCGGACCAACTGCCATGCCGCATGGACTGATGCTAGTCGAGGTTGAATACGGGGAGTATGGCGAACCTCTGCCGCCGGACTTACCGGAGGACGAAGCTGACTGCGATGAGCAGGATGAATAAAAGCGCCGTTAAGAGCAAAACGGCGCTTTTTTTTATATGATATGCCACTTAATTGTTTATTCAAGAGTAATATTACCAGAGCCGGTTGTAACCTTAAGCTTGATATTTCCAGGACCAATAACAGCATCGAGGTAATCATGATCGCTGCTTTCATTATTGTAGGTAAAACCATTCTTTTTAATTTTTGCAATACCGGATCCTGCCTTGAATTCTACAGCAAGAGATTCAGGATTTTCATTCAATGCAATTAAAACACGGCCGCTGGAGGCTTTAAGGGATGTGTCATAAAACAGATTATCGGCTTCTAGCGTAATATTGCCCGACGATGTTTTGCCGTCAACCTTTGCACGTCCGTCAATCAACCTGACATTGCCGGAGCTGCTCTCGAATTTCAACGACTCCGCCGTATATCTTTCGACCTCAAGCTTGCCGCTGCCAAGCTTTAATTCAATCGAATCGCTGATCAAATCGGCTAATTTCATGTTTCCGCTGCTTGCCTTTGCTTTAAGCTCTTTTGTACGGGAATCTTGAATACTTACGTTCCCGGACCCGCTATCCAGCTTAAGCTGACCAAGCTCAAGATTATTTAAAGTTAGGTTGCCGCTTCCGCTGTCGATTACAAGCTGTTCGGCATGAAATTCGGCAATGTTAATGTTTCCGCTACCGACATCAATCGTAACGTTGTCCCAGACAGTCTCCGGCAATTCAATCCGCAAGCCTTCACTCATCCAGTTTACGCCAAAAGACCAGCCTTTTTGGTCAATCTCTATGATCAGCTTGTCGCCTGAGCGAAGCATCTCAAGATTGATCTTTTTTGCAATGTTGGGGGTTGCCTTTCCTTTTAAGGTTGCCACGGCCTGAGTACTGTCGCCTTTTACTACGGTGACATTTGTGCTGCCGGAATCAATGACGATATCTTTAATGTTGTCGACCTCGCTGCTTCTTTCCAGGTTCACTTCCTCCAGAAGACGGTCCGCGATGTTATCAAGCTTTGCAAGGACATTGTCATTTCCTCTGTCCAGGTATACATATACAACTCCTGCTACTCCGATAATGACAAGCAGCAAACCGATAAACGTTTTGAATTTCATTTTTCTTCTCTCCTTAGCTCCTTAGCTTCCTTTACTTGCATGGCAAGGTCGTACGGATCTTATGTCCTCATTTTACCAACATAGGGGAACGAATTGAAACGGTCCCTTGACTTAACCGGATACTGGACTTAGGGCTAGGGCGATGGAGTAATAAAAATAGCATAAAAACAAAGCAGCAGGAGTAAATAAGGCCTTGCACATGGGCACAATTTATAGTAATATATAACTTGTGCTTTCTTAGTGGCTCTCCCACAGCCCCGACTAGGAATGGCTGCAACAGCAATAACAAACATGACAATTGAACCAACGTTTACGTTGTTATAAAAAGATCAATGCAAGAGATTGAAGGAGGATCATCCATGGGTAACACCTATATGGCCAAGCCAAATGAAGTTGAACGCAAATGGTTTGTCATTGATGCGGAAGGCAAAACGCTCGGACGTCTTGCAAGCGAAGCTGCAAGCCTGATCCGCGGCAAGCACAAACCGCAATTCACACCGCACATCGACACAGGCGATTTCGTTGTCGTAATCAATGCTGAGAAGATCGTTCTGACAGGCAACAAGCTTGCTGACAAGAACTACTACCGCCACTCCATGTATACAGGTGGATTGAAGGTTACTCCGGCGCATGAAATGTTGAAAAAACACCCTGAGCGCGTAGTTGAATTCGCTGTTCACGGCATGCTGCCTAAAAACCGTCTTGGTAACAAAATGAAGCTTAAATTGAAAGTCTACGCAGGTGCGGAACATCCACATCAAGCACAAAACCCTGAAGTTTACGAGCTTCGCGGGTAATAAAGAGGAGGACACGTTTCATGGCTCAAGTGCAATACTATGGAACCGGTCGTCGTAAACACTCTGTTGCACGTGTACGTCTCGTGCCAGGTGAAGGACGAATCATTGTTAACAAACGCGATCTGAATGAATATTTCGGATTGGAAACTCTCAAGCTTATCGTTAAACAACCGCTTAACCTTACAGATACATTGTCCAAATACGATGTATTGGTAATCGCTAACGGCGGAGGCATCTCCGGTCAAGCCGGCGCTATCCGTCACGGCATTTCCCGTGCTCTGCTGAAAGCAGACCCTGAATTCCGTCCTGCTCTGAAACGTGCAGGTTTCTTGACTCGCGATCCGCGTATGAAAGAGCGTAAGAAATACGGCTTGAAAGCCGCTCGTCGCGCTCCACAATTCTCGAAACGTTAATATTCCTTGTTTTACAAGGAAGTCTAACCCTTGGCCAGAAATGGTCAAGGGTTTTTTATTATGTCCTAAACGTTGTTTGGGGCATTTTTATTGAGATTGATTCTCGACTTGTTTTCAAAATGGTGAAAAGTTTTCGTTGATCTGACGCGATGAAGCGCGTATAATGATTAATACAGACTAATCCACTAGGAATTATAACGGAGGTTGCACACTATGAATCTTTTTGAGAAGGAAGCATTGATTGCGCAAAAAGCGGTTGAACTGGAAACAGCTTCTCCCGAAGAAATAATTGCTTTTGCGGTAGAGACATTCCCCAACATTACCTTTGCTTGCAGCTTCGGCGCGGAGGATGTTGTGCTTGTTGATATGCTGCAAAAGATCAGTCCTAAAACCGATATTTTCTATCTCGATACTGATTTCCACTTTAAAGAAACCTATGAGACGCGTGACAAGCTTGCAGAACGTTATCCCGGTATCCCTTTTGTAGAGGTTAAGCCGGAAATTACTCCCGAGGAGCAGGCGGCGCAATATGGCGAAGAGCTGTGGAAAAGCGACGCAAACCAATGCTGCAACATTCGCAAGGTACAGCCATTGACTAAAATATTGTCCAAATACGAAGCCTGGATTACCGGTATTCGCCGTGATCAGGCGCCCACCCGTGCCAATTCCAAAAAAATCGAATATGACGTCAAGTTTGGTCTGGTGAAGTTTAATCCTATCGCGGGATGGAGCAACGATGATGTCTGGAACTATATTCGTGAAAACAATGTAGTCTACAATCCGCTGCATGACAATCATTACCCAAGCATAGGCTGCGAGCATTGCACCAGACAGGTTATGCCGGGCGAGGACCCAAGGGCGGGGCGTTGGTCAGGCCAAGAAAAAACGGAATGCGGATTGCACAAATAACAGGAGGCTTCTAACCATTATGAGTCAAATATTACCTCATGGCGGCACACTGGTTAACCGGATTGCCGAGGGCGCAAAGCGTGAAGAGCTGCTTAATGAAGCAAAGAGTTTGCCTGTAATCGTCATTAATGCATGGACGGTTTCGGATCTTGATTTGATTGGCGTAGGAGCCTTTTCTCCGCTTACTGGTTTTCTGAACGAAGAGGACTATCATTCCGTTGTAAACAACATGAGATTGTCGAATGGGACCGTGTGGAGCATTCCCATTACGCTTTCCGTCGACGCTGCAAAGGCGGCTGAGTTGAAGTCAGGCGGACGGGCATCGCTGGTGGGCGAAGATGGTGTTACTTACGGAATTCTGGACGTACAAAGTATCTACAATGTGGATCAGAAGCACGAAGCTGTTCATGTGTTTAAAACGGACGACCTGGAGCATCCTGGCGTTAAAAAGCTGCTGGAGCGCTCCTCCACTTATGTTGGCGGAGAGATTACCGTATTGAATCGTCCGCAGCCGGAGAAATTCCAGGAGTTTTATTTTGACCCCGCAGAAACGCGCCGTCTCTTTGCAGAAAAGGGCTGGAAGAGCGTAGTTGGCTTCCAGACGCGGAATCCTGTTCACCGGGCGCATGAATACATTCAGAAAACAGCCATGGAAATCGTTGATGCATTGTTCCTGAATCCGCTGGTCGGGGAAACAAAGTCCGATGATGTGCCTGCAAATGTACGGATGAAAAGCTATCTGGCGCTGCTGGAGAACTATTATCCTGCCAATCGCGTCTTTCTGGGCGTATTCCCTGCAGCGATGCGGTATGCCGGCCCGCGGGAAGCAATTTTCCATGCGCTGGTTCGTAAAAACTATGGCTGTACGCATTTTATTGTAGGACGCGATCATGCCGGAGTTGGCGATTATTACGGAACATATGAAGCACAGGATTTGCTTAAGAGCATCCCTGCTGAAGATTTGGGCATTACTCCGCTTTACTTTGAGCATAGCTTTTTCTGTAAATCCTGCGGCAATATGGCTACAACCAAAACATGCCCGCATGATAAGGAGCACCATCTGACGTTGTCCGGCACAAAAGTCCGGGCGCTGCTGCGCGACGGCATATGCCCTCCTCCGGAATTTTCGCGTCCTGAGGTTGCCAAAATTTTGATCGAAGGCATGTCGGAACAGCCAGTCGGCTAAGAATGACTAAACCCTGCCTGGTACAATAAAGCTAGTTCCGCGATAAGGATTGAATAAACGGAGCAAGCAGCCAACACATAATTAACCACCTCGTCCCATATAATTAGGAGAAAGCGCGGAGGGCATGTCTTCCCTTGAAAACGCACTTTGACGGATACTCCTATTGTGGAAAACGAGGTGGTTTTTTGTTATGACAAAAACGGCAAGGCCGGCAAAAACGGCCCAATCAAATAATAGGGGCATCGGCCCGGTTTCGGCTTCGGGTCTATCGTTTGGAAAACTGCGAAGAGAAGCACGTTCTCCATTAAGGCGGGTCGTTGTTTGGATGACGCCAACGGGCTGGTTCCGCATCATTGTTGGTTTTATGATTGTGTTTGTTCTTGTTCTGGTACTGAGACAGTCACAGCAGCCAGCAGGCCAGGCCTGGTCTTATTGGAGCATGCCGCTGTCAGGCATCACAATAGCGATTGATGCTGGACATGGAGGAGCTGACGGAGGAGCTGTCAGCAAATCGGGCATTATCGAAAAAGATTTGAATCTGGCGATTGCCTTGTATTTGAAGGATTATTTGCAGCAGGGCGGCGCGATGGTGGTCATGACCCGGGAGGGTGATTATGATTTGGCCTCAGGCGACGCCCATGCTTACAGCAAGAGAAAAACGGAAGACCTGAAACGCAGGGCAAACGTGATTCAAACCAGTGGCGCCTCATTATTTGTCAGCATTCATATGAACAGCATTCCCTCCGACAAATGGTCGGGCGCTCAAACGTTTTATCATGCCTCGCGGCATCCAGGTAATCGGGAGCTCGCTGCTTTTATCCAGGAAGAGATTAGGCGCAATCTGGAAAATACGGATAGGGTAGCGGCAGTGAAAAATGATGTCTACCTGATGAAGACTGTGGACAAGATGCCGACGGCATTGGTTGAAGTGGGATTTTTGTCCAATCCGTCCGAAGCGGCGAGACTAGCGGATGCCAACTATCAGCGTAAGGTAGCGGCCTCGATCTATCAGGGAATCCTTCGTTACTTGGCTGGAGAAAAGCTGAGCGGAGGGACGGAAGAAAGGCTTCAGCTGCATAATGGGGAAAGCTGACAACGTGTGCTATAATAGATGGTGAAAACGCAGTCATCCACAACATGGACGCATCGCCGTCCTTGAACAAAGGAAGCAAAAGCAGCGATGAACATGCAGGCTGCGTGAACAATCGCATAAAAGCTCTGGCGAGGATGGGCATTCCATAAGAGCCAGCAGCTTATGAGCTTATAATTGGAAAAGGTGGGACGCGGCAATATGTTGACACGTGAAGCGGCAGTAGAAGCCATTCAATCGGTAATGGCTGCAGGATATAGCGCGGAAGGAATCACCTTTCGCGACATTATGGTCAGGAACCGTCAAGTATCGCTGACGGTTCTTGACGCAAGCGCGGCTGCGCAGCCCGCGCTTGAGGCCGCGCTTCGCGCGGCCCTGGCGCCGCTCGGCGTCGAAACCGTGCATTGCCGGTTTCGGGACGAGGCGGCGCCAGCCGGCGGCGCAACGCAGTCGCCGCCGGCTTCCGCGGCGCAGCCCGCAGGCGCCGCAGAGACCGGCCCCGTTCAAGGCCACGGGGCCGACCTGGAGAGCCCGCTGCTGTCATCTGCCAGCGGGACAACCTTTATCGCCGTCGCCAGCGGAAAAGGCGGCGTAGGCAAGTCCACGGTGACCGTTAACCTGGCGGTCGCCCTGGCCCGCAAGGGCAAACGCGTCGGCATTATCGACGCCGATATTTACGGCTTCAGCGTGCCCGATATGATGGGCATTGAGGAAACGCCGGAAATCGTGAACGAACGAATTATCCCGATCGAGCGGTTTGGCGTTAAAGTCATATCTATGGGCTTTTTTGTCGAAGACAACAGCCCGATTGTATGGCGCGGCCCCATGCTAGGCAAAATGATTCGCAACTTCTTCCAGGAAATCGCTTGGGGCGAGCTGGACTACATGCTGCTGGACCTGCCTCCCGGAACGGGCGATGTTGCGCTGGACGTCCATCAGATCATCCCCCATAGCAAAGAAATTATCGTGACGACTCCTCATGCCACTGCAGCATTCGTTGCGGCAAGGGCGGGGGCTATGGCCATCAAGACGGAGCATGAAATTCTCGGCGTCGTCGAAAACATGTCCTATTACGTCTCCAAATCCGGAGACAAGGAATATGTGTTCGGCAGAGGCGGAGGCGGCAGGCTGGCGGAAACGCTGCATTGCGATTTGCTCGCGCAAATTCCGCTGGGAGCGCCGGATAACCATATTTCAGAGCCTGATTTTTCCCCATCCGTCTACAAAGAGGATAGCGAAACCGGGCAGCTTTATATGGAACTTGCAGAAAATGTATTGCGCCGCTGCCAGGAGCCGTTAACCAAGTAATTCAAGTAGAAAGGGACAGGCGTTCCCATTTTTTCGTCCCATACAAAAAGAACCTTCAGATCCACCTTCAGTGATATGCTCCCATCATGGCAGACAGGGGGCACTCCAAAAAAGTGGTTTGAAGGTTCTTTTGTACTCTAATCCGTTTTCGGGACTTTGCCCGCTAGACTGATCTCCATTTTACGGTTGTTGATTATTTTAGCTTTGTTGATCCTGGCTTTGCTCATCATCACCACTTTGCTGGTCATCCTGGCCTTGCTGGTCCTCACCGCCAGATTTTTGGACCTTTTCATCGGGTTTGGTTTGCAGCTCTTCCTTAACAGCGGCCTTCATCAGATCCAGCACTTCCAGGCGGAATAATGGATTTTGCATCGACTCCTGCATCAGCGACATCACTTCTTTACGGTATTGCGCGCTTTTGAGTACTTCCAGAATGAGCTTTTCCATTTCTGGCGTCTTCATTGTTTTGACTAATTCGGCCTGGTACTGAGGGTCCTTCATCAGTTCTTTATGAATCGTTTTGTTTTCCTTATTGACCGACTTGGCGAATTCTCCGGCAAAGCGGGTATCCGTCATCAGCTTTTTGATTACTTTATCATAATCCGGAGAGCTAATGACATCCTTGACCGCAATCCGTACTTCCTCTTGATCCGATACCGACAGCAGCTTGGAGGATTGCGCGCTGTAGCCCGAGGATTGCTGAGCTGATTCCTGCAGCGCTTTTTGGGCGTCCTCCGTCTTCAGGATGTCAATCACCATGGATTTCATATCCTTGTAGCTGGGTCCCTGAGCTGCCCCGGATGATTCGGAGCCGCAGCTTGTCAGGATCAACAGTAATGCCAATAGTGACGGCCATAAAGTCCATTTTTTGGTCATAATATGGCTCCCTTCCTTGTCCATGCGCTTGCTTCATGTATTGGTGCGACGATCATCCTTATTATGCGCAGCGCGCAATGATTTATCAGAAGGAGGCATAGCTTTTTGCTGTGATCATGGTAAAATAAAGCCAAAACGTTCGGGGGGACATGGAAGTGACACTTCGCAAATGGTTTTTTCTATTTTGGAGCACGATGGCGGTTGGCGCTTTGGTCTGTATCGTCTGCGGCTCCATTATGCTGTTGACCGATCAGGAATTCGGTTTTCTTGGCTTTGAAGCCACCGGCTTTAATGCTTTAATGATGGGTATTTCTGGATTGATGATTGGCGCGTTTAGCCAAATGTGCTTTTTTGCTTATTTGACGCTGAACTACATTGCCCTGAGCGTATTTCGGAGGAAATATTTGTGGAACGCCTTGCAAGGCTACACCACTTTTTTTGCCGTATTTGGCTTGGGCTATGTCTTGTATGAGGACCGGACCAACGGCTGGTTTTTCTGGGTGTTGCCGCTTCTGCTGCTGGCAGCGTCGCTGCTGTTTACCTGGTTAAAGGTCAAGCAGACGAATCAGAGCGCTTTTATCCCAACGATGTTTCTGCTGTTTGTTGTGACCTTTATTGAATCGTGGCCGGCTCTGCAAGGGGAAACCAATATACCCGCTATTGTGTTTATGATGGTTCCTTTGTTCCTTTGCAATGCGTACCAAAATATGATGATGCACCGTCTGCTCAAAAAGGAAACGGCCGATTCCGCAGCCATTCCTGCAAAATCAGCCGTTTAGTCAGCTTTATATTATGAGCCGGATGCGGTGAGATCCCCTTTTAGAGGGTCCGGTTTGCCTTGCACGGTTTTGCCTGAGGTGTCGCTTTGAGAAATAAGCTGGGATACATTAACGAAATCGTATCCATTGCCCCTCAGCTGGTCGATAATAACGGGGAGAGCCTCATGGGTTTGCAGGACTGTATCGCTGGCATGGAGTAAAATGATATCGCCGGGATGGCTTCGCGTTACAACGCGATTAATGATTTTGTCTGTTCCGATATTCATCCAGTCCAGCGAATCGGTATCCCATTGAATGACTTTATATTTCAACTCCTCCGCTATGCGCAGCACCCTTTTATCGAAATCGCCGTTAGGCATTCGGATGAGATTGGGCTCTTGGCCTGTAATGCCGCTTAGTATGGTATGCGCAGTAGAAATTTGCTTGCGTATTTCCTCATCCGTCATTTTTGTGTAAAAATCGTGCTTATGGCCATGGCTTCCGATTTCGAAGCCGGCGTCCTTGATTTTGTTTACCAGTTCGGGATGGGATTGACTCCATGGAGCGGAAAGAAAGAAGGTAGCTTGTGTAACCTTTTTCTCCTTCAGAACTTCAAGGATAGGTTCAATACGCTTGTCTCCCCAACTGATGTCAAAGGTCAAGGCGACAACCTTTTTATCGGTGGGCACGCTATAAATGGCAGCTGGCTGTTGCGGAGCAAACACCGTGATATTATCACGCTCGGCATAAATGATTCCAATGGAGAAAATAAGAGCAATAGCGATAAAAAAATACTTTTTGAGCTTTTTTCCATTCAGAACATAAAACACATTCATGGGAAAGCCTCTCCTCTCTTCAAGCTCGCCTTGTACAGATGGCGGGGGCTTTTTGCAATAGTAGTACAATCTATGCTCGTACACCGGAGATATGACTCATTTCAAGCGATCGGAGGAAAGCATAAGTGTTGAAGTTTGGAAAGTTCGCCAGTCATCTCAAGGAGATGCGCGGTTATATTGGTGTTGCTTTTGTTCTCTTTTTGGCGGCAATATTTATCGGCTCCAGCAATCCGGCGTTTTCTAATTTCCTGGATTCGCAGATGGAAGGGCTGCAGAAGCTCGTGCAAACAATTGATAACTCCGCAAACCCGGCAATCACCATGATGATTATTATTTTTTTGAACAATGTCATCAAATGCATTTTTGTCATGTATCTAGGCGTGTTTTTTGGCATCATTCCGATTGCGTTTCTGATTATTAACGGGATGCTTATCGGTTACCTGCTGGATGTGATTTCACGAAATCCAGAAATGCCGTCCGTGCTGGAGATGGTGCTAAAAGGGCTGCTGCCTCATGGCATCATTGAAATCCCCGCTATCATTATTGCTTGCGCGTATGGGATGAAGTTCGGAAGCCTTGCCTGGAGGGGGACGGGCAGTCTTCTGTTTCAGCGGAGCAAGCTGCAGGGGATAGGGGCGGAATTTGGATTTTTTGCGGAAAGAACGGTTGCGATGATAATCGCACTGATCGTTTCATTACTACTAGCCTCAATTATTGAAAGTACAGTTACGGTGTGGCTCATGTCGTTGTAATAATATTTCCAATATTTGAGCATAACAGTAAAGCGGTGCCTGACACCTTGATGCAGGCGCTGCTTTTCACTTTTGCAGACCATTAGACTGCAGGCACGCCCAAGGGGCGTAACTTAAAACTCTCACAGGCATCTATCACTGCTTTTTTGCTTCCTGGTGCGTACCTTTTCTCCGTCTTACTTCCGGTAAGCCAGTGAAAAAACGATTTGCCGGAAACGAAAATTTGGCAATGCCTTCTCCATGCGGAGCTTTAAGACATGTCCTAGTCTTCATCTTTCAAAGGAGGCCGCTTACGTTATGCTCGGGATTTTGTTCAACGACAAGGAGTGCAAGGAGCTTGATTATGTATTGCGCAAGGAACTGGACGAGATGTTGCTCGACCTGAATGATTCAAGATTGGATGGGGACATTAAAAGCGCAATCACACGCAGGTACAAAATCGTTTTTCGGATGTATGCGCGAATTGCTTCGCCAAAGGAGCTTTCCCGTTATGCGCTAAAGGCAAAAACGTATCAATAAACAGCCATCCATGAAGAAGCTATTGAACAGCCTTTGATGAAGCCTTTTGAGGATGAGAGATCGCGCCGGCAGCGGGTTATGGCCATTTCACTATGGGTGCAGCTAAAAGCCGATTTATTGATACTGCGATGCAAAATAAAAAAAATGAAAATAGGGGTTGCATTCATCTGGACCCCTGTGTTATATTATTTAAGTCGCCGCTGAGACATGGGCGATAAGGAAACAAAAGCTTGTTCTTTGAAAACTGAACAACGAGTGAAACTGCCCTGTTTAATCTCCTAACGAAGCAGCAATGCTTCGAGGGATCAAATGGATAAAGCAACACGTAATGAGCAAGTCAAACACTTTTATGGAGAGTTTGATCCTGGCTCAGGACGAACGCTGGCGGCGTGCCTAATACATGCAAGTCGAGCGGATTAGATT
>PJUA01000098.1_pt1 | contig 93690 bp, 77 predicted proteins | sample 1512151 | NCBI WGS metagenome assembly PJUA01 (sample SAMN08177678, study PRJNA422409) | Soil metagenome, whole genome shotgun sequencing project. | isolation source: Soil enriched on filter paper: beechwood xylan treatment | place: USA: Madison | collected 2015-01-15 | reverse complement strand
TTATGGTTAATCTGGGTGTTATTCGTTATCTGGAGGGCTCCTCTCGTCCGGTGGAGGGTATGACCTTATCATTTTCATTACTTGTTTTACTGGTTTGGGCGATTGCAGGACTTATTACAGCCTTTGCCGTATTTATGAAAAAGGATGTGTATTAAAAAGTCGAAATAGCCCTTTTTAGCTCCTGCGGCATCTCTTGCGAGATATTGCAGGGGCTTGTTTTTTTGCGGCTGGAAACAAATTTGGAGTAACCGTTTACTAAAACCGGATTTCAGTATATCATTGAGAATGATAATCATAACTATTTTGGTGGAGGGAGCTTTACGTTGAATATTTTATACCGCTTTTATTCCTACTATCGTCCCTACAAGGGGCTGTTTCTACTGGATTTTGGCAGTGCTATACTGGCAGCGCTGCTGGAGCTGATGTTTCCGCTGGCGCTGAATTTCGTTATCGACGATTTTTTGCCGGATAAGCAGTGGAATTGGATCCTGTATGCCTGTCTGGCTTTGCTGGGCATTTATGTACTCAGTTCTTTTCTGCATTATGTGGTTACATATTACGGTCACATGCTCGGCATCAATATTGAAACCGATATGCGCAAAAAGCTTTTTGACCGGATACAGAAGCTGTCATTCCGCTTTTTTGACAATAACAAGACGGGGCATCTGGTATCCAGAATGACTAATGACGTGATGGACATGGGCGAGGTTGCGCATCACGCTCCCGAGGATTTATTTATCGCCATTATGACCTTACTAGGGACCTTCGGCATCATGCTCAGCATCAATTGGAAGCTAGCGGTGCTGACGTTTATTATCGTACCGATTATGATTTGGGTTTCTCTTTATTTTTCACGCAAAATGAATGCGGCTTTCTCCAAAATGTTCAGCGATATTGCAGACTATAATGCCCGTGTCGAAAACAATGTAAGCGGCATGCGCGTTGTTCAAGCTTTCGCCAACGAGGATCATGAAATCCAGCGTTTTGCTGAAAATAACGAGCGTTTCCGCACAACAAAGCTGATCACCTACAAGGTAATGGCCTGGCATTCGTCCATAAGCTTTATTATGACTAAATTTGTTTCGCTGTTCGTTATTGTTTGCGGCTCGTGGTTTGTTTTGAGAGGAGATATGAGCTATGGCGGCTTTGTTGCTTTCGTCATGCTGTCCAACGTATTTTTTGGCCCCATCAGAACGATTAATTCCATGATTGAAACCATTCCCAAAGGCTTGGCCGGCTTCAAGCGTTATCTGGAGCTGCTGGATATGGAGCCGGATGTGCAAGAGGATAAAAATGCGGTAAAAGCAGGGCCGTTCAAGGGCAACATTCAATACCGCAATGTCAGCTTTGGGTATGAAGAGGACAAAAGCATTCTGAGTGGTCTGAACCTGACCATTTCCGCAGGTCAAACAGTTGCGTTGGTTGGCCCGTCCGGCGGCGGTAAATCAACGATTTGCAGCTTGCTGCCGCGCTTCTATGATCCCGTTGAGGGGCAAATTACAATTGACGGCATGGATGTCCGCCACATGACGCTGCGCAGCTTGCGCGAGCAAATCGGCATTGTCCAGCAGGATGTATTCCTGTTTGACGGCACAATACGAGAAAATATTGAATATGGCAAGCTTGGCTCTACGGAAAGCGAGATTTGGGAGGCGGCGGAACGGGCTCAGCTCGGCGATTTGATTCGTTCCATGCCGGAAGGACTCGATACCTTGATCGGCGAACGCGGCGTTAAGCTGTCGGGAGGTCAGAAGCAGCGGTTGTCCATCGCCCGTATTTTCTTGAAAAACCCGCCCATTCTCATTTTGGATGAAGCTACCTCAGCTCTGGATACGGAAACCGAAGCCGCTATTCAGCTTGCGCTTGCCGAATTGTCCAAAGGCAGAACAACGCTGGTTATTGCGCACCGCCTCGCAACGATTCGCAATGCAGACCGCATTCTCGTCATTTCGGATCAAAGCGTGGCGGAGGAAGGCACCCATGATAGCTTGCTTCAGAAAAATGGCATATACAGCAGATTGCATGATGGACCCGGACCTATTGTAGCAGGCGTATAAAAGTATTGGCTTCATTGGCATAGTAATAGCCGTTTACAATATGGAATATTCTGATAATATAGAATGAATATTTAAACGCGATGATGAGAAGAGTAAGGCGGCATGTTTTTGAACAGAGAGCTCCGGATGCTGAAAAGGAGTCAAAAGCCGCTGCCTGAAGCAAGCCTCTGAGCAGCGTGCCGGAACCGCAAACGCGGGGGTGGCATGCCGGGAGCTCCCGATACAGAGCCAGTACAGGCTTAGCAGCAAATGCCGTACTTGATGAGATCAATATGGCGACATATTGATAAAAAAGGGGTGGCACCACGAAACTCGTCCCCAAGACTACGGTCTTGGAGGCGGGTTTTTTTGTGCGTCGCATTTACTTTTAGGAGGAGAAGCAATGACTGAGCACAAAGAAGCCGATATCGAAACAAGCAATGATCATTTTATTTACAAGCTGATTAAAGAGGAGCTCCCAAACCATCCTTTTGACCGTGACATGTGCACCAGATTCCCGCCAGAGCCTAACGGCTATTTGCATATCGGAAGCGCTTATGCCATTCATACCAATTATGCTATCGCCCGGGAGTTTGGCGGAAGGTTTCATTTGCGGTTTGACGATACTAATCCGCTGAAGGAGGATTTGGAATATGTCAACGCAATTGTTGAGGATATCCAATGGCTTGGTTACGATCCTGGCGAACATATTTATTTTGGCTCCGACTATTCCGCTGACATATACGGGGCCGCTGTAGCCTTAATCAAAAAGGGAAAGGCTTATGTGTGTGATTTGAGCCCCGAGGAAATGGCCGAATATCGCGGAACATTAACCTCGCCGGGGAAGGACAGCCCTTATAGAGACCGGACTCCGGAAGAAAATATGGCGCTTTTTGAAGAGATGAAGCAAGGAAGGTTTCCTGGCGGAGCCAAAGTTCTGCGGGCTAAAATTGATATGGCCTCTCCAAATCCCATTATGCGCGATCCGGTCATTTATCGGATTATTCATGCTTCGCATTATCGAACGGGGAATGAATGGTGTATGTATCCGATGTATGATTTTGCCCATCCGATCCAGGATGCCATTGAAGGGATTACGTATTCCTTATGCTCCATTGAGTTTAAAAGCCACCGGCCGCTATATGAATGGGTGTTGTCGGAGCTGGCCTATCCGCAACCGCCGAGACAGAGGGAATTCGGGCGTCTGAATATTACGGGAGTTATAACAAGCAAGCGTTTTTTGAGGCCGATGGTGGAGGAAGGACATGTTGACGGGTGGGATGATCCAAGGCTGCCGACGCTTAGAGGCTTGAGACGAAGAGGCTTTACGCCGGCGAGCATTATCGGGTTTATTGAAGCGGTCGGCAATATTCGCACGGAAAGCACGGTAGACATATCGCTTCTGGATCACTGTCTCAGACAGGACCTGAAAGACAAAGCGGCAAGCATAATGGCCGTATTAAACCCGCTGAAGGTTACCATCACTAATTATCCCGAGGGGCAGGAGGAATGGCTGACCGTCGAAAATAATAGTGAAAACGATAGCCTGGGAAGCAGAGAGGTTCCTTTTTCAAAAACGCTTTTTATTGAAAAGGAAGATTTCATGGAACATCCGGTGAAAGGGTTTCACCGGCTGTCGTCGGGAAGCGAGGTCAGGCTTAAAGGCGCTTATTTTATCAAATGCGAGGAAATCGTGAAGGACCCGGCTACAGGCGAGGTGACGGAGCTTCGCTGCACCTATGATCCACTTACGAAAAGCGGAACGGGCTTTAGCGACCGCAAGGTGAAGGGGACGATTCATTGGGTTTCGGGCAGCCATGCCATCAAGGCAGAGGTGAGGCTTTTTGATAAGCTGCTGCTTGAGGAAACGGGAGCCGCGGCGGACGGAGAAGAGTGGAGGAGTAGAATAAATCCGGCTTCGAAAACGACCATCCGTGAGGCTTTAATCGAGCCTTATGCAAAAGGGGCGGCTCCGGGCCAAAGCTTTCAGTTTATTCGCCATGGCTACTTTTGCGCTGATTTAAAGGACAGCACCAATGAAAACCCGGCTTTTAACCGGATTGTGCCATTGAAGGATAGCTGGGGGAGAGCAATAGCGACGAAGGAAAGCTGAGCTGTGCCCCGTCAATAGGCAGACTTATAGCAGCTTATCCAAATGAATGGCCGGCTCATAAGGGATTAGTGGTTGATCGGTCCGAAGCTTCTGTACAAAATCCGGGTTGGCCAATAACGGTCTCCCAAATGCGGCTAAGTCAATAATCCCTGCCAGAATAGCATCTGCAGCATGAGCGGGGGTTAAGCCGCCAACACCGATTATAGTGCCATTCCAGGATCTGCGGACGAGTTCATGCAGTGTCTTCCCATTTGCGATTGGCTGATCGAACGTATTGGTTGAGGGATGGAGTATGCGTAGCCCTGCCTCGCGAAATACATCCAGGTATTGTTCGATTTCCGTTACCGGATCCTGCCATCGAAAGCCGGGCTGATCATCTTTCAATTCGGAAAATCTGACGATTATGCGGTCCATCCCAATGCGATCACCAATCGCAGTCAGTATCTCTTTCATAAATGCAAGTCGGCCCGTGCTCCCGGCTCCATATTTGTCGCTGCGCTGGTTAGTCGCCTCGGACGCGAATTGATCTATGAGGTAGCCATGGGCGGCGTGGAGCTCAACGCCATCGAACCCGGCTTTTATCGCGTTTTGCGCCGCCTGAGCATACTGTTGCACAGCTTCTTTTATCTCATTGAGTGTCATCGCCGCAGGCATTGAAAAGGGCTTGCGAAGCTTATGAACGAGCCCGTTTGCTTGTATGGCCGAGGGGGCCTGCGGCGCATAACCTTCAGTCAAATCAGGATGTGTCAGCCTTCCGACATGCCATAGCTGTGCGATAATCGTGCCATGCTCCTCATGAACTGCATCGGTTACTTTCAACCATGACTTGGCCTGCTCTTTTGTATATAAACCAGGAACACCGAATGTGCCTTTGCCCCGAGGGGATGGAGTTATGCCCTCCGTAATAATTAGCCCGATTCCATCTTGAGCCCTGCGCCGGTAATAAGCTACAATATCTTCGTTGACCCTTCCAGTTTTATCATCCGCAAAGCCGCGCGTCATCGGGGCCATTGCTATACGAGAACGAAGATTCCATTTTCCAATACGTACAGACTCAAGTAATTTGTTATATGCCATTTTTCTTCTCTCCTTTGATGATTTCAGATTCGTGAATAAATTATATATAATAAACGTGAGTTAACACATATTAATTCAAAGGGAGTAATCAGTTTTTTTCTTTATATTCCTGTTAATTATAGAGAATCACTTTTAAAAAGAAGGAGGGATAGTTTATGGACGATTTGGATAAAAAAATACTGCTCATTTTACAAGAGCAGGGGCGCATTTCGATGACAGATTTGGGAAGGGCAGTATCGTTATCGCAACCTGCCGTTACTGAGCGTGTGCGCAGGTTGGAAGACAATGGCGTTATTGACCACTACCGTGCAGTGATTGAGCCCGGAAAAATAAATAAGTCTATCTCAGCATTTGTGTTGTTTTATACTAAGGGTTGTGACGGGTTCGTGGATTATTGCAAGCATGCGCGAGATGTAGCTGAAATTCATCGTATCAGCGGACACCAATATAATTTTATGGTCAAGCTGGTGACGGAATCGCTGCAAACGCTGGAGCTTGCAATCAATGAAATGGGCGTTTTTGGCGATTCTACCACGCTTATCATTTTGTCATCGCCCCTCAAGGATGGAATGCTGATTCCTTGAAGCATTGAACTTAATCGGTGTAACAACTGGTTTGTTCCCATTAAAAAAGAGAAGAATGCCGCAGCATCCTTCTCTAGAATTAATTCGTATGATACCTAAGCAATTTCCACCACTGCTTTAATAACGCCTGTTTCCGGCTTCAGCCATTGCTGGAACGGCTCAATCATGTCTTCCAGCGTCGAGCGGTGAGTGATATACCGGTCAATATCGACAAACCCTTTGGAGACAGCCTCCAGCACCAGGTCAAAATCTTCCCGGGTTGCGTTGCGGCTGCCCATAAGCGTCATTTCGCGCTTGTGGAAATCGGGGTCATGGAACGTTATATCGCTTTTGACCAGTCCGACGTAGACCAAGGTGCCGCCGTGAGCGACAAGCTTAAACGCCTGGGTCATGGACTGCACATTGCCCGTTGCGTCAAATACAATTTGGGGATAATCGCCCTCTGTAAGCTTGGCGATGGCGGCTTCCGGCTCATTGCGGGCATTGACAACCTCTGCGGCGCCAGCCCATGATTGGCAATAGTGCAGGCGCTCGTCATTGATATCCATTGCGATGACGCGCGCCCCTGCATAACGGGCAAAGGCCATAACGCCTAGTCCAATGGGGCCAGCCCCGATTATTAGAGCCGTGTCGCCAGCTTTCAGGCCGGAACGGCGAACGGCATGAGCGCCGATTGCAAGCGGCTCCAGCATCGCGGCTTGATCCAGCGTCAATTCATTTGTAGCAATCAGATGAGTGAATGGCACCGCTATTTTTTCTCTCATGCCGCCGTCGACATGCACGCCCATCACCTTCATCTCGGTGCAGCAGTTGGTTTTGCCGCTGCGGCAGGCCAGACAAGCTCCGCAATGCAAATAAGGGATTATGCCCACCTGATCGCCTGCTTTTAGACCGGCATCGTTAGGGCCGATTTCTTCAATCGTTCCTGCCAGCTCATGCCCCAGCACGCGCGGGTAAGCGAAAAAGGGCTGATTGCCCTGATAAGCATGAAGATCCGTTCCGCAAATACCGATTCGACGGATCCGCACAAGCGCCTCATCGGGCTTGCGAATAGGTTCAGGCAAGTCTTCCCGCCATTGAAATAACCCAACTTCCTTGCAAACTATGCCTTTCATAGTTGAACTGCCTCCTGTCCGTCTCTTTATCGAGAAGAAATTTCCTCATTGTATTCAGCCTTTCCGCTAACCCACGTTTCATTATGAACAGGCGACAAGATATTCAGCACCTCTTGCAAAAGAGCGTGATCAATCGGCTCTTCGCTCCATGCGGCGTTAGCGGCGATATTGGCCGGATTGGCGGTGCTGACGAGCGTTGTCGGAATGTTTTCGTTGGCGGTGGAAAACTGTACGGCCAGCTTGGCGATATCGTATCCCTGCCCGGCACAAAACAATGCTGCTTTTTGGCATTGCTCTTTGAGGGCGCGGCTTGCAGGATGCCAATCCGCCGGCTCGCGGGTGGACAGCAGTCCCATAGACAACGGCGAAGCGTTAACCAGTCCGACGCCGCGTTCGTCAAGCAGCGGCAGCAGCTCCAGCAAGGAAGTGTCGTTTAAGGAATAATGACAGTAGGACAAAATAACATCGGCCTCCATTTGGGGCAGAAGCTTCTTGAAAAGCTGCAGCGGCAGACCGCTGATGCCGATATGGCGGGCCTTGCCTTGTTCCTTTAGTCGAAGCAAGGCCGGAACGGCTTCTTCAATAATAGGGCCGGCATCCACAAATTCGATATCATGCAGAAACAGCATATCTACATAATCCGTATGCAGTCTGCTCAAGCTTTCCTCTAGGCTTGAGATAATGCGTTTCGCTGAAAAATCAAACTGGTCCGCTCCGTAGCGTCCCGCTTTTGTGGAGAGCAGGAACTTGTCGCGCGGAATGTCACGGATTGCTTGTCCAAGCACCGTTTCCGCCTTGGTCAACCCGTAATAGGGAGACACATCAATCAGATTGATGCCGCAATCCAGCGCAGCATGGACTGTGGCGATGCTTTCCTTGTCATCCGTTGGACGGAAGACGGAGCCAAGCGACGAAGCGCCAAAGCTGAGGGCGGACACATCCAGCCCTGTTTTGCCAAGTTTCCGATATTTCATGTATGAACCTCCCGAAATGGTATGGATAGTTAAACGCCTTCAACGTGCAAGCTTGTAAAAAACGGCTGCGTTTTCACCGAATAATTTTTGACGCTCTTCATTGCCCCAATCAGGTGGAAGAGAAGATTCCGCCAAGCTTATAACACTGTCGTAGGAAGCCGACAACAGGCAGACGGGCCAATCGCTGCCATACATGACCCTCTCAGGTCCAAAAAGCTGCATGACGGCGTTCATATAAGGAGCAATTTGCTCAGGCTGCCAGTTATGATGCTCGGCTTCTGTTACCATGCCGGACAGCTTGCAATAGATGCCGGGAAATTGGGCAATCCTTTTCATAGCTTGCAGCCACGGCTCCAGCTCGCCCGAGCTTATCGGAGGTTTGCCGATATGGTCGATAACGCCGCGCAGCCCCGGTACACGCTCCAGCAATTGAACGACATGGGGGAGCTGATCGAAGGTAATGAGCAAATCAACCGGAACGTCGGCTTCCGCGTATTGCGTAAGGGCTTCCACAAACGGAGCTTCCAAAATACGCGACGAATCAGGCATATCCTGAATCATGACGCGAAAACCAACAAACTTGGGATTGGAGCGTAAAGATTCGAATACTTGCCAGTGATTGCTATGGAATAAATCAAGCCAGCCAACAACGCCCAAAACCGAGGGCTCCCGGTCTGCAATAGACAGTATAAACTGCGTTTCTTCCAATGTAGGAGCAGCTTGGACAAGAATGGTTCCTTCAAGCTGATGCTTTTCCAGATGCGGCGCCAAATGTTCCGGTAAAAAATCTCTGTACAACACGGGCAGCTCCGGCGTAATCCAGCCGTAATCCCCCCGTTTAATGCTCCAATAATGCTGATGCGCGTCGATACGCATGATCATCACATCCTTTTCAGCGATGCATGGCAGGTTATATTTTAGGTAGAATCCAAATCGTTTACTTCGTACCCATTGTATATCATTCGCATTTGATATTATAATGGCTTCAAATTGCATTTTTGCAACATATTTTGATGTGAAGAAATGGGAGATGAACAATGAAGCCGTTCCGAAAACCTTTTTTTGGCGACCCGTTGTTTTCGTTTCAGCAAGTATACAATACCGTTAAAAATCCGGAAATGGAGCTTCCCGATCATTTGCATGACCACTATGAGCTAGTCTACGTGCATAAAGGGAAAGGGATATTTTTTATTGATCAGACGTGGTATGAAAAAAAAGCGGGGGATCTCTTTATTATTCCAGGGAACACCATACACCGCGCGTTGCCGGATCAGGATGACCCTATTGTCTCCTCGGCGATCTTTTTTGCTCCTTCCATGATAGCGGCTGGTCAGCTGGATGAGGGATATTCCCATCTGTATTGCTATGAATGGGCAAAGAAACGCAAGGGCTACCGTCTAATCGCCAACGAAGTGCTGAGAGGAAGCGCCGAAAGCGCAATGGAAAAAATAGCGTCAGAGCTGCAAGAAAAAAGGGCAGGATATCGGGAGGCCATAAAGCTGATTGTATGCGGGCTTTTATTGGAGATTAACCGGAGCTGCCTGGAGAACAGCCATGAGGGAGGGCAATCCCGTGGAAGCCGAATTGGCCCGCAATGGATGCTGGAGGCGCTGCGCGAAATCGACGAGCATCCCGAACGGGAGGTTGGCCTTGCCCGGCTGGCGCAAAAGGCCAACGTATCTCCGCCCCATTTCTCAAGAGTGTTCAGGCAGCTTACCGCTATGAACCTGACGGGATATGTCAATGCCAAACGCATTATTAAAGCGAAGGAGCTGCTGCTGCAAAGCGATGAAAATGTGAATGTCATCGGCGACCAATGCGGGTTTGAGACGCCAACCCACTTTTATCGGGTATTCAAAAGCATAACGGGCGTAACGCCCAAGGCATACCGCAACAGCGGCCCATAAAAAGAATGTTAGCGGGAATCGCTGGGGCGGAAAGAAGCCATATATGCCTGGACCGTTTCTTCATCCGTGGATAACAGCTTTCCCAGCATAGCATGCATATTCAAGAGCAGAGCAATCTGCTCTTCTATTGCTCCCATACGTTCCTCAACCAGCTTGCGCAAATCAACGGCGTTCTCCGCCTGTCCAAGCTGATGCAGAATTTCCTTGATATCTTTAAGGCGGTACCCCAGCCCCCGGGTATCCGTAATAAATTTCAGCTTGATCAAATAGTCCTCGCTATATAGCCGATAACCGTTTTCCCCCCGCCTGGGGGGAGGCAAAACGCCGCTGTCCTCATAAAAGCGGATAGTTGCAGCGCTCACCCCGCTCCGCCGCGCCAGCTGTCCGCGCGTCATTAGCTCCCGCCCCGTCATCTTTAATTCATCCACCTCTCTTTTTGAAAATGGACCTCCGGATAAGCAGCATTAGGCCCCTTCAGAAGCTCTTGTTCCTTATCCAGCAAGTACTGGTCAAAAAATGCCCTTGTATAGGCTCTTGAAATATCCACCGTATGCACGGGATCCATATCTTTGGAAAACAGCGGAGGCGAAAATAGCGCTATATCCGTAAAGCTTTGATGATAAAAGCCTTCGACCTCCAAATAATACGTATCATTAAGAGCGTGGTTCATAACATATCTCATATCATTGTCAAATTCATCATACACCACTTTTTCCGTAGCGCCGCTGCTTGGGTCCAGGCTTCGGATTGTATTTCCGGTCATGATGTACATAAATGGCTGTTTGAGCGATTTGCTCGACACTGTGCCCCAAAAGCCGCCCTCCAGACTAAGGCCAGCCTTGAAGCGTTCGTCCAGCGCCAGCGCCTCCGCTGTTGTGGCTCCTCCGTAGGAGTGTCCGAAAATGCCGACTTTGCTTAAATCCAGTTTTCCTGTCAACAATCCCCCTGGATCGTTAGTATTCCAGGCAGTTAGCAAATCCAGCACAAAAATCGCGTCCTGGGCGCGCACGCCAACCCCTATTACATTATGAGCATAGATTTCGGAGGATGTCCATTCCGACGATTCCGGAACATAGAGAACCTCTCTTCCGTCAAGGAGTTTAACTTTCGCCGACGTATAAGGATGGTCCATCCCAACAACAATGTAGCCGTTGCTGACCATTTCTTCGATAATCGCCATACTCTGAAACCTTGTGGAGCGAACGCCGGGCGAAAATAAAACAACCGGATAGCTGCTTTGGGCGTCCGAGACTGCGACTCCTTCAACGATATGAGTCGGTACAAGCGAAACATGTCCCAATAGCCAGGAGGGCAGACCAAAAACAAGGCTTACGGCGTCCGCCACTTCGCGCGGGTAACGCTCATGCTGTTTTCCTTGCATCGCTTCCTTGTCGGCGGGATACCAGATATTAATTGGAATCTCCCGTTTGCTGTGCGGCTCGTCCCCATACGTTTCACGCCGGGATTCATCGATCAGATTAAGCTGAACGGTGCCGATTCCATAGGTTCCAGTTGGCTCCGGCAGCTTAAATACGGGCAGCAAATGGATCAGATAAAGCGAAGCGCTGTTCAGAAGGATGATGGCAGCCAAAAAGGCATACACACCGATGCGCGCTCCCCGTTTGCGTCCGGCAAACCGTTTGTTTTCCGTGCCTGCGGGAGAGCGGCTTCCTATAGGTACCAGAACGGCCAGTATGGCGCTCGCATAGGCAGGAATCATAAAGCTTCGCAAACCCTCCAGCAGGGTATGGGCAGCTAAAAAAACAATCGGTAAAGATAACAGGACAATTACAGCGGGACGTTTCAGACGCGCTCCAAACAAATAGCCGAGGGTGCAAGCGAGAGTAGATAAAACAATAAGCCATTCCGATATTCTCATGTAGTTCTTTCCTTTCTGTGGTTGTTATATTTATCATAAAGGTTGAAGTTAACTTCAAGGTCAAGGCCTATTTGGCTGCTTTAACAAAATCTATTATGGCTTTGAATTGGGGAGCGCGGCACAGCTATGAATGGATATCATAGACAAAAGCGCCTTATTCTTGTATGGTTAAATCATTCAGTAACCAATGATGGGAAGATGGACAGTGAAGAAAACCTATTCCATACGGAGCATATTGATTATCGGCTTTTTGGCCGTGATGGTTCCGATGCTGCTGTTTATGCTGATCAACCATTTTTATGCCCGCGATATTGTACGCGAGAAGGTAACGGAAACCTATCGCAATACACTGGACATCTTTGTAGGACAGGCAGATACCAATCTGGAGGAAATTACAAACTATCTGATCAAAATGTCCATTATGGACGTTGACGTCGGCATGTTGATGTCGTTTCCAATGGATAATGACATGTATACGCTTACGAAAATCCGAATCGATACCAAGCTTAAACGCGACGTTGACGTTTACAACGTCATTGACAGCGTTTTTCTTTTCCACGAAGGCGACACGATTCTGGGCACTAACAGCGATTACAACCGGACCAGGGACATTATAACGACGCACATGCGCGATCGGCTGAACAGCGTGGAGAAGCCGGCAGATGTTAACCGCCAGTGGGACGTCCGTTACGATCAGCGGATGGAGGGTTCTTTTTTCCTGATGAATAGTGTGGAGGTAAGAAATGGCCTTTACGCCGGCGCTATCATTCGTATTCAGGATATTAACGCCATGTTGTCCCGCCAATGGAGCGATGGAGATATCGGATACACGGGCATTTTGCTGCGTGATGACGACCACCTCAAGGAGCTGCTGACGGATGACATGCCTCAGCTGGGCGAAGAAAGTAATCTCATTACCAATAATCCATATATTCAGGGAACGGATGCAGAGACGGGACAGTCCTATCTCGTGATGAGCCGGCCAAGCCGGGCGGTTAATATCGCCTATCAGGTAATGGTGCCGGAGCAGGCGCTGCTGAAAGAGCTGATCTTTTTCCGCAATGTTGCTTTGTTTGCGCCGATTGGGCTGTTCCTTCTATTAACCTTGTATATGCTCTTGCTTCGCAACATGCTGTTCAAGCCTTTTCATGAGCTTATTTTGGGGATGAAAAAAATCTCCCTTGGCATGCTGGATGTCCGGCTTAAGCGGGGCAAAACAATCGAGTTTCAATTCCTTGGCGATACCTTTAATATGATGGCGGAGCAGATTAAAACCTTGAAAATTGATGTTTACGAGGAGCAGCTTCGGGTCAAGCAGGGAGAGCTTCGCCAATTGCAGGCACAAATCAATCCTCATTTTTATATGAACAGCTTAAATATTATTTATAACCTGGCTGCGCTGAAGGACACGGAATCCGTCAAAAGAATGTCGCTTCACCTGGCCGATTATTTCCGTTTTATTATGAAGGTTAACAGCGATACGATTACGCTGGGGGAAGAGCTTAGCCATATCGATAATTACATTACGATTCAGAAAATGAGATTCCCCGATCGTCTGGACTGCAAAATCGAGGTGACGGAGCAGCTCCGTTCTTTTCCGGTGGCGGCTTTGACGATTCAGCCTTTTGTTGAAAATGCTATTATTCACGGCTTTAAAAACCGCCGAAAGCTGTTTGTCATTGTCATCAGCGCATCTAAGGAGCAAACGGCCGATGGCCGCCAAATCCTAAAAGCCGTTGTCAGCGATAATGGAACAGGCTTTGACGAAGAGGTGCTGGAGGGATTGCAGCGCAAGCAATATGTATCCCAAAGCGGCTCCAATTCTACAGGACTCGGCATCATGAATGTTATGGACCGTTTAACGCTGCTGTACGGACAGGCGGCCACGGTCCGATTCCGGAATAAAAGCAACGAAAGCGGAGAGGGCGGAGCCGAAGTCACAATTACGATTCCTGAAACAAGAGAAGGAGAACGTAAAGATGTTTAATCTGCTGGTGGTGGACGACGAGGATATCGCAATCCGGGGCATAACACATGGAATCGATTGGTCGGACATGAAAATAAAAGAGATTTTTACGGCCTATGACGCAGACGAGGCAAAAGAAATTTTGCTCAAGCACTCCATCGATATTTTACTGTCGGATATAGATATGCCGGGCGAAAGCGGAATCGAGCTTTTGCGCTGGGCCAATGAGCATAAGCCGGGGACGGTTACACTGTTTCTAACTGGTCACGCTGACTTTACATTTGCCCAGCAAGCCGTGCAATTGGACTGCTTCGATTATTTATTAAAGCCAATTGATCATAACGAGCTCAAAAGATGCATCGGGGGAGCGATCAGCAAGGTTGAGGAGCAGCGCAAGCTGACCGAAATTCGCAGCACGTACGATCATTACTCCGAGCTGTGGCGGCAGCAGCGGCCTGTGCTGGTGGAGCGCTTTTGGCAGGATCTGTTTCATTACAGGCTTTCCGCAAATCCAGCTTTGCTGGATGCTGCGCTTGCTTCCTACGACATCCCGCTTAAGGCATCCGACCCCATCACAGTCATTTTGGTCAGTATTGAGGAATGGCGCGAGGAATGGTCCGCCAGGGACGAGGAAATCATGACCTACGGCGTCAAAAATGCCGCAGAGGAGATGCTTTTGGGAGAAAAGGGAGGCACAGTTGTTCAGGAGGCCGGCGGAACGTTGTATGTCATTGGGTATGAATCCTATGAGGCAACCCAGGAGGAGACGGCAGAGCGATGCCGGCGTTTTATAACGGAATGCAAGGCTATGCTTCATTGCGGATTGTCCTGCTACATCGGAAAACCGCTGCTTGTACGGGAAGCCAGAGGCTGTATCGAGCAGCTGCAGGAGCAGGAGAAGCGGAATATCAGCAATAGCGGCGCCGTGTTGCTTGCTAATGAGCTTGATGTCAGCCGCGGTGAAATCGGACTGCAAATCATCTCTTTTGCCGATTGGAGCCTGCTGCTTACGATGGGCAAAAGGACGGAGCTTGCCTACCGCATTGATGAATGCTTCGACCGAATGCTGCAGCAGAAGGCGAGCTATACGGCATTGGCCTCCTTTTATTTCGGCTTTATGAATATGATTTTTGATTGGATGCACGAGCGTTCTTTGGCTGTGGAAAAAGTATTTCCCGGAGGCGAATGGGAGGAAGGAGCGCAAGCCTTGAAGTCGCTTGCCCGTCTGCGCACCTGGAGTCATGCCATGTGCGATTTGGCTACTTCTTATTCCCAGCATCAGGGAGGAACGGTTTCCCAGACGGTTGCGAAGGTGCAGCAATATATGAAGGAAAGGATGCACGAGGAATTCAGCCGGGAAGAGGCGGCGGAATACGTGTATCTTAATCCGGCTTACCTGTCGCGCTTGTTCAGGAAGGAAACGGGCAAGTCGCTGACGGATTACCTGGTTGAGCTCCGCATTGCCAAAGCCCGTGAGGAGCTTTCGGGCGCTAACAACCGGATCAGCGATATTGCGCAAGGAGTCGGCTACTCCAATTTCTCACATTTTTCGCAGCTGTTTAAACGAATGACGGGCCTTACGCCCCAGGAATATCGCAAGAAATTTCAACATTTACAGTAGTCCATAAAGAAGTCACCACGCCGATAATGCGGTCACAGCGCCGACAGATGTCGGCGTTTTTTTTATATAAACTAAAGAAAGCAAAGAGAGAAGAAGGAGGGACGGCGATGGAAATTGCAGAAACCAAAGCTGCCGGTACAGAGCTAAAGAAAAATTCGGCGCTCCGGAGAAAGCTGGAGAAAAGTGTCTTCCGCAAATACTGGATGTTCTACGTTATGATGCTGCCCGGCATCGTCATTCTGATTGTGAACAACTACATTCCGATGTTCGGAATCCTGATCGCATTCAAGAACATCAACTATGTGGACGGAATTTTAGGTAGTCCATGGTCGGGATTGCGAAATTTTGAATATCTGTTCAAAACGAAGGACGCCTGGATAATCACCCGCAACACGCTGCTGTATAATGGAGGGTTTATTATTCTCAACCTCATTATACCGCTGGCGTTTGCCATGATGTTAAATGAAATGAAAAATCGCTTTATGGCTAAATTGCATCAAACGATTATGTTTTTGCCCTACTTCCTTTCCATGGTAGTTATCAGCTATTTGGTGTTTGCGTTTATGAGCGATCAAAACGGCTTCTTGAACAAAACGCTACTGCCGGCGATGGGAATGGAGTCGGTCTCATGGTACTTCACCAAGGAAGTTTGGCCGTACATTCTGCCGTTGGTTAATACCTGGAAATGGGTAGGCTACTACACGGTTATGTATATGGCAGCCATTATCGGAATTGATGATGAATATTACGAAGCGGCCACCATTGATGGCGCTGGCAAATGGAAGCAGATGACCAGCATTACGCTCCCGCTTATTATGCCGGTTGTAACTATTCTGACCTTGCTGCAAATCGGACGTATCTTTAATGCGGATTTCGGATTGTTCTTCCAGGTTCCGCGTGAATCGGGCGTATTGTTCCCGGTTACGAACGTTATTGATACGTATGTATACCGTACCTTCCTCACAGTCGGCGATATTGGCTTGTCATCGGCGGCGGGATTGCTGCAATCCGTGGTTGGCTTTACATTAGTTTTCCTGTCTAACTGGATTGTGCGGCGAATCAACAAAGAAAACGCATTGTTCTAAAGATTCTAGAATGGAGGTGCCCTCATGGAAGCAGCAGCAGAGAAAGCGCCGGCGCATAGCGGCTCGAATCCCAAAAACCAGTTGAGCAAACCGGCCGCGTTTGGCATACAGGCTTTTTTCATCATCTATTCATTAATATGTATCATTCCCGTTGTTCTGATTATTATGGTTTCCATAAGCGACGAGTCCGCTGTCATTCGAGACGGCTACCAATTTTGGCCGGCCGCCTTCGATCTTGGAGCCTACGAGTTCCTCTTCAAGGACCCGACTCAGATTATTCGTTCCTATGGTATCTCTATACTCGTTACAGTTGTGGGCACGTTGTTAAGTCTCGTTATTATGGCTTTGTACGCTTATCCGATATCAAGAAGAGACTTTCCACATGCTAAATTTTTTACTTTCTTTGTTTTCTTCACGATGCTGTTCGGAGGCGGCTTGGTTCCATGGTATCTCGTGTACGTACAGATGCTAGGTCTTAAAGATAATTTGTGGGCGCTTATACTGCCGCTTATGATATCAGCGTTTTTTGTACTCATTATTCGAACCTTCTTCATTACGACCATTCCCAATGCGGTTTTGGAATCCGCCAAAATCGATGGAGCCGGAGAAATGAAGATTTTCATCAAAATTGTCCTGCCATTGTCACTTCCGGTATTGGCAACCGTCGCGTTGTTCCAAACTTTGACGTATTGGAATGATTGGTTCCTTAGCCTGGTGTTTATAACGAAGGACGCCAATATTACCGTTCAATATCTGATGTACAAAACAATGCTGAATATTCAGTTCCTTGCCAACAACAGTACGGCTGCCGCCGCCATCCAGGCTGCGGGCGGAAATTTCCGCTTCCCGAGCGAGACGGTGCGCATGGCAATGGTCATTATCGGCATTGGGCCTATCATATTCGCTTATCCGTTTTTCCAGAAATACTTTGTAAAAGGACTTACGGTAGGTGCAGTTAAAGGCTGATTCACGCTCGCTCTTTCTTGATTGCTTACAGAATTCAAGGTCCTCTCGTATAAGGCGGCTGGACAGCCTTATCGGGAGGACAGTTCATTAGAGGTTTGGCTATAACCGGGTAATGCCGGTTTAGCATAGATGCTTGACTACACGAGGGGTTTTTTACAGTCACAGAAGAAAGCGTTATCACATTTTAGGGAGGTTTATTTGAATGAAGAAAAAAGGTAAGCGTAGTTGGTTTGGAGTGCTGGCGCTTGTTATGGCTGCAGCGCTTGTGCTGTCGGCTTGCTCCGGCAACGGCGGCAACAGTGGAAAAACAAATGGAGGCAATGATGGCAATAAAGGAGGAGCTACCAGCTCCCCGACTGACGATGGCAACAAAGGCGAGACTGACGGCGAGCTTAAGCCTCACAAGCTGACGCTCGTATATCCTGGATCTCCGCAACCAGATGAAGCAGTAGTTGAGGAAGCGCTGAACAAGCTGCTGACGGAGAAAATCAATGCAACGATCGACCTGATGCCAATTGACTGGGGCGCATGGGATGACAAAATCAACCTGATGATCGCCGGTCGCGATGAAGTCGATATCTACTTTACAGCACAATGGAACGGTCACGCCAACAACGTATCCAAAGGCGCGTTCATTGAATTGAACGACTTGCTGGATCAATACGGTCAAGGCATTAAAGACAGCCTTGATCCAGCCTTCCTGGAAGGCGCAAAAATCAACGGCAAAAACTACGGCGTTCCAACAAACAAGGAGCTGGCATCCGCTGGCGGTCTCGTTTACCGCAAGGACGTAGCTGACGAGCTGGGCATTGATATGAGCAATGTAAAAGGGCCGGAGGATTTGGCTGCTGTATATGCTGTCGTAAAGGAAAAACGTCCTGATTTGACACCGCTGTATTCAAATGGCGGCGTATTCAACGCTCACTACTTCGGAAACTATGATTTCCTGGGCGATGGTACGATTCCAGGCGCAATTTTGAAGGATTCCACAGATACAACCGTTCAAGCGGTTGAAGACATGGATCGCTACAAGGATTATCTGAAGCTGGCCCGCGAGTTCTTTACTAAGGGCTACATCAATGCAGACGCGGCGACGACACAGGTTGCTCCGCAAGATGCATGGAATGCAGGCATCGTGTTCTCGACCATCGAGCCGATGAAACCGGGCAAAGCGGATGAAATCGCTAATGCTGCCGGCATGCCAGGCAAAATGGCGCAAATTATTATGACGGAAAAAACAGTTGCGACATCTGAAACTGCAGGCTCCATGCTGGGCATTTCCTCAACGTCCAAAGATCCTGCCCGTGCTATGATGTTTATTAACCTGCTTCACACAGATAAGGAAATCAATAACCTGTTGAACTTCGGTATTGAAGACGTTCACTACACACGCAATGGTGAAATCATTACGCCAACTGATAAATCCGGCGATTACTCCCCGGGTTCAGCCTGGATGTTCGGCAGCCAGTTCCTGAACTATGTATGGAACACGGAAGCGCCAGACAAATGGGAACAGTTCAAAGCCTTTAACGAAGGCGCGATTTCCTCGCCAGGCCTGGGCTTCGTATTCAACAGTGAGCCTGTTAAATCCGAGGTTGGCGCATTGGCTAACGTAATCAAGCAGTTCCAAAAGGCAGTTGAGACCGGTTCGGTTGATCCGGAGCAAGGTCTTAAAGATTACCACAAAGCGCTTGACGAAGCAGGACTTGCCAAAGTTGTTGCAGAGAAGCAAAAACAGTTCGACGAGTTTCTTAAAACAAAATAAATTGAAATGAAAGCTTCAATTTTTCACAAGTAACAAAGCGCCTTCTGTGCCGCTATGATAAGCGGTGCGGGAGGCGTCTTGTTGTTTGTTTTTTGAATAAGCTTCCGGCGTATTGCAATTTCATCTCTATGGCTTACAATATAAGATATCTCTTTTTTTCCCAAAAAACCAAAAGGCAGGAGGAGTAGAACCTTGAAATCAAGTCTTGCTATTAAGCAGACGTGCGTCGGATTGCTGCTGCTCCTGATTCCGTTGTTGCTTACTGGTTGTCTTTTTACACAGTCTAATGAAAGCGTTTCTCGCAATCCTCTGGAATTGCCGCCGGTCACCATGACGCCGCATGATTATTATACAATTAAGCTGGTTTTTATGGGGATGCCGCAGAATGACGAAGAGCTGGTTGAGGATAAAATCAATCAATATTTGCAGGAAAAAATAGGCGCTCGCCTGGATTTGGTTCCGATTGATTGGGGACAATGGGAGGATCGCGTCAATCTAATGATTGCTTCGCGCGAAAAGGTCGACATTGTTTTTACGTCGCAATGGAGCAAACACGCCGTTAATGTCGGGAAAGGCGCCTTTCTGGAGCTGTCCGATTTGCTTCAGCAGTATGGCGCGGGCATCTTGAATAGCCTGGACCCCGTTCTGCTGGAAGGCTCTAAAATTGACGGAGGAATCTATGGTATTCCGACTAATAAAGAGATGGCCTCCCAAGGCGGTATTATTTACAGGGCAGACATTGCCGAGGAGCTTGGCCTGGATATGGATGACGTTCATTCCGTTTCGGATCTTGGCGAGATATTCCAAAAGGTCAAAGAAAATAAACCCGATATGCTTCCTATTTATATGAAGCAAGGCGAAACCTTTAATGCTCATTACATTGGAAATTACGATGCATTGGGCGATACATCCATCCCCGGATTTATTCTAAAGGACGGGACGGATACGGTCGTACGGCCGAATTACGCGATTGACCGTTATCTGGAGACCTGGCATATTACAAGAGACTATTTTTTGAACGGCTATATTAACGCAGATGCAACAACAAACCAGACCATGAATACGGATGCGCTTGGCGCAGGCAATGTTTTTGCCATTACAAGCTCGTTAAAGCCGGGCAAAGCCGAGGAAATCGCCATCCAGATCAACATGGAGGGCAAGCTGGCGCAGAAGGAGCTTAATACCAAAACGATAGCCACTTCCGAGACGGCGGGTTCTATGCTGGGTATTTCCACGACCTCGGACAATCCCGTGTTGGCCATGAAGCTGATTAATTTGCTGCATTCGGATGCCTATCTGAACAACCTGCTTAACTACGGAATTGAAGGCCGCCATTATGAACGGGTAAGCGATGGGGTCATCACTCGAATTAAAGGGACGGAAGACTACAATCTTGGAGCAAACTGGATGTTCGGCAATCAGTTTCTGAACGATGTATGGGATACGGAAGCTCCCGATAAGTGGGAAAAATTTCGCCAATTTAATGAAGGCGCGACGTTGTCGCCGGGACTTGGCTTTGTTTTTGACAGCACGCCGGTTAAATCGGAGGTGGCGGCTGTTGTAAATATTGACCGTCAATATATAAGCGCGCTGGATACAGGCTCGGTTGATATCGATCGCGTTCTTCCCGATTATATCCAAAAGCTGAAAACGGCAGGAATTGAAGTCATTATTAAAGAGAAGCAAAGACAGTTTGACCAGTTTATACGCGAGCAAGCCGAACGGCGGCGGCGATTATAAAAACGGCAAACGGCACATGATAAATAAAAAAAACGCCCCGCCTATCTCCATTGGCTGCTGAGCCAAGCGGAGTGTGACGGGGCGTTTCATATCACCGGTTAGCAATCGGCTGCAATGCTACAGGACGCTGCCGCCAAAAATCATGCGGTATTCCCATTGGGTTCCCTTGATGGAATCGACGCGAACGCCGCCGCTTTTTTTGGAATACGTGTGCAGAATTTTGCCATCTCCGAGATACAAAGCAACATGGGTAACCTTTTGCTTGGATTTAGTCAGCTTTGCATAGCTGGACTTGCTTGATCCTTTATAGGACATAAAGAAAACCAAATCGCCGCGTTTTAGGCTTGACCAGCTTGTTTTCACGGTCGAATTCTTTTTTACGTAAGAGGCCTGTGTCGCTGACGAGCCGGGAATCGTAATGCCCGCCGCTTTTTTGAATATATGTTTCACAAAATCGGAGCAGTCGAAGGTAGTGGTTGTGCTGCGATTAGAGCCGAATTCATATGGCGTGCCTCTATACTTGCCTCCTAGACTAATCACCGATTCGATTTTCGATGAAGATGATGCTGCTGAAGCTATTTGAGAACTGCTTCCCGCCGGAAGAGGGATAACCCCTGAGGTCAGCAGTGCGGTCGCGACGACGCTTGCGGCTATCGTTTTTTTGATCAGACTGGATTTCATGGTATGCACCTCCTGGTTGATACCTTCACCCTAACACAGGCTTTGCAGCCGTTTTAAGCTGTAAAATATGGGTATTTGCCCATTTCTGCCCCCGGAGGCGGGTGCGCTGCTCGACCTAAGTCCAGTTCAAAAACCGCCGAAAGTCCGTTTTACCAACGGTTTGCGTGATCTATACTAAGTACATAAGCAAGCGGCACGAAAGCTTGCGTGAAAGTGAAAATGAATAAATTCTAATAGAAGAAAGGAGCGGAAATTGACTATGAATGGAAAAACGGCATTAGGTGCGCTGCTTGTTCTGGTTGGCGGGTTGGCGGCACTAAAGTTCTTTAACGTTAATTTTGGATTTATATTCAGCCTGTTGCTTCCCTTTATTCTGATCGGTTTTGGCATATTGGGCTGGGTGAACGGCAAGAAATGGATCGGCGGCGCTTTAGCTGCAATTGGCGGATTTATGTTACTTGGCAAGCTTGGCGGTCTGCTGATGCTGGTAGTCGCGGTAGGCTTGATCTTAATCGGCCTCTCGTTGTTCAAAAGCAGCGGCAGAAGAAGTTATTGATTGAAGGAGGATGACTAGATGAGTATCGTTCGTCGAATTCGAGATATTACAGTAGCGACCCTAAATGAACGACTGGAGAAAGCAGAAGATCCGGTTCGCATGATCGACCAGTTCCTGTGGGCAACCCGGGAAGATATTATAGAAGCAGAAAAGCTGTACCAGCAATATGCGGGACACAGCAACCATCTCAGGAGCCAGTGGCTGCAAGCGGAAAGCCAGAAGGAACGCAGAGAGCAGCAGGCGATGACGGCTCTTAAAGCGGGTGAAGAAAATCTGGCCCGGATCGCTTTGCACGAAAAAGCAAGCTTCGAGGAACGGTCCGCTCAATATCGCGATTTGTACGAGCAAAGCCGCCAGAATACGGTGGATCTGGAGGAGCAGCTGAGGGAAATGCGCAGCGAATACCAGATGGTGTACGACAAACGCGAGTATTACCAGGCAAGAATGGAGTCGCTGCGTTTGCAGCAGCGCTTGAACCACAGAGCGGCGGGAAGCTTTAGCGAAAATGGAGGCAATCCCGGCTCTATGTTCCGCCGGATGGAAGACCGAATAACCGATTTGGAACATGAGGCGCGCAGCCTGCGAGATGTTCGGCGCATGGATCAAAGCTATAACAGCGGACCTGATCATTCAGTTAAGGCCGTTATCGAACGAGAGCTTACGGAATTGAAACGGAAGCTTGAGAAGGAAGGATGGTCGTCTTGAAAACACTCTATCGTTCCAGACGCGACAAAAAAATATTAGGACTTTGCGGCGGCTTAAGCCAAATGCTGAACGTAGACGCTACGCTCATTCGGATATTGCTGATCGTCATAACAGTTCTGACAAGTGGAACGGTGATACTCATTTACCTCATTGCGGGCATGGTTGTGCCTAAGGAGCCGCCGATTTACGGCGGACACGGCCCCGGACCCGGAGGATACGGCGGAGGCTATGGAGGGAACGGCGGTTATGGCGGCCAAGGCGGTCAAGGCGGCTTTGGCGGCAACCCGGGCCAGCCTGGCGGTTTCGGCCAAGGAGGAGCTCCCGGCGGCTTCGACAATCGGAGTCAAGGCTTTGGCGCACCGCCGCCACCGCCTGCGGGCCCTGCTGGAAACGGCAACTGGAATACTCGTCCCGTTAATCAGACACCACCTGCTGCAAACGCGGATTTCGATACAATGATGGATGATCTTGAGAAAAAGGCATTAAGACGCGAAATTGAAGAATTGAAAGCTAAAATGGCTAAATACGAGAAGGGAGAATCTTAATATGGGAATCTTTAAAAGAATGAAGGATATGACGAAGGCATCGGTGAATGAGGTATTGGATAAGCTGGAAGATCCGGTTGTTATGCTTAATCAGTATTTGCGCGACATGGAATCTGAAATTCATCAGGCAGAGGTAACGGTTGCCAAGCAAATGGCAAATGAACGCCGCTTGAAGCAACGCCTCGACGATGCCGTCCGCAATGCGGCGGATCGCGAATCCAAAGCGGAAGCCGCTGTGCGCGCCGATCAGGAAGAGCTGGCTCGCAAGCTGCTGGAGGAAAAGCTTTATTTTGACCAGAAAATTACGGAATATCTGGAGCTGCACGCCGGGGCGAAGGATCAAGCCGACGAGCTTATGAATCAGCTGCATGGCATGAAGGAAGAGTTCTATCAGCTGCGCAACAAACGCAACGAGTTGGCATCCCGTGCACAGGTTGCTAAAGCGCAAAAGCAAATGGCGCAGCTTAGCACCACTAACACGATTGATAGCGGAACAGCAGCAAGAGGCTTCAATCGCATGGAAGAAAAAATCATGCAGCTGGAGGCGGAAGCTGATGTGCTCCGCACCCCATATGGCGGATACGGCAGAGTAGGCTCTGCAGCTCCCGTCAGCACGGCTGATCTGGAGAAGCAAATGAAGGTTGACGAGCAATTGCAGGCGCTCAAAAATAAGCTTGGCGGCGCATCCTCCGTATCGGCTTCCAAAGCCGAAGAGACGGCGGGAGAATAACTATATCGCCATTCTCAAGCAACAAGTAAACGGCATGAAAGCGGCGGACCGGCTAACGGTCTGCTCTTTCATGTGTAAATATGCCCAGCGGTCGGCAGGGCTTTCAGATACCAGGCGGATACATATAAATGCAAGCAACCTCTATAAGGAGCTGGATGCATGAGCGCGGAGGAGCAGAACAATCAAGAGAAGCGAAGAGAAGGCAACCCGGCCGAGGAAGCTAACACGCGCAACAGAGTAGAGTCGCTATTGTGGCTTTTTCTCATCGTGAGCATAAGCATTATTGTGCTACAAGGCCTTAATATTATAAACTGGATACCATTAAAGGGAACCTGGGCTGTTACCGGCCTTGCCCTTGCAGGTATGGCGCTTGCCGCTACGACGGTTAAGGGATATTTGCAAAATTCAAAGCTGAAGCAGTCTTTGAAACGTTTGACGGAGCAGCAGCGTAAACGCTATTATCCGGTTACGCTTGAAGCGGGCGAAGAAAGCGATAACGCGGCGGATCAAACGCTGCAAAGCGACGCGGAATGGACAGAAAAGGTGAAATTTACCGCCGTTATTGAAGAAAGGCAGCGTTTGGCGCGCGAGCTTCATGATGCGGTAAGCCAGCAGCTGTTCGCGATTTCGATGACGGCTACTGCTGTCAGCCGGACAATCGAGCGTGATTGGGAGCGGGCAAGACGGCAGGTACAGCTTATCGAAGAAATGGCCGCAGTCGCACAATCGGAAATGCGGGCGCTGCTGCTGCATTTGCGTCCTGTTCATTTGGATGGCAAAAATTTGGGCCAGGCGCTTAGCTTGCTTGTTGAGGAGCTAAAGCAAAAGGTGCCTATGGAAATTAAGCTGGAGGTCGACGAATCCATCCTGCTGCCGGCGGCTTCGGAGGATCATTTGTTCCGGATCGCACAGGAGGCTTTGTCCAATACGCTCCGGCATTCCAAGGCGGAGAGCATGTCGATCAAACTGTTCCGTCTCGATCAAAAAGTGCATATGACGCTGCAGGACAGCGGCATTGGATTTGATCTGGAAGCGAAGAAGCAGTCGTCTTACGGTTTGCTGACAATGGAAGAACGCGTTATGGAGCTTGGCGGAGGCCTTCAGGTGATTACTCAGCCGGGCGAAGGCACAACGATCCATTTGTGGGTACCGATAGAGCCTTAACTTAAAGGGGGGAGAACGGTGGATAAACCAATTAAAGTATTGCTTGTGGATGATCATGAAATGGTGCGAATTGGCCTAGCGGCCGTTTTGGACACGGAAGACGGAATTGAGGTAGTGGGAGAAGCAAGCAACGGCCACGAGGGCATACGGCTGGCGCTGTCTTACAAGCCTGACGTTGTGCTGATGGATTTGGTTATGGACGGAATGGACGGCGTGGAAACAACGGCAAAGCTTCTTCAGCAGCATCCCGACTGCAAGGTTATCGTATTGACCAGCTATATTGACGATAGCAAGCTTTACCCCGTTATCGAAGCAGGCGCTTTCAGCTATTTGCTGAAAACATCCAGAGCTAATGAGATTGCGGAGGCAATCCGTGCGGCTGCCCGGGGACAATCCGTGCTGGAATCCCAGGTAGCCGCCAAAATGATGAATCGCTTCCGTCAGCCCAAGCAGCAGACGCAAGCGCCGTTGCATGACGATTTGACGGAACGCGAGATGGATGTGCTGAAGCATCTGGCGCAGGGCAAATCCAATCAGGAAATTGCGGATGAGCTGTTTATAGGCGTCAAAACGGTCAAGTTCCATATTACAAATATTTTTAACAAGCTCCATGTGGAGGATCGAACGCAAGCGGCGATTTATGCCCATAAGCAAGGGATTGCTGAATAAAGGACAGAATAGAGACGTGGTCGTCCCTGTTGAACCTTGGCACAGAAGATAAGCGGGTTGTCTCTAAGACTTCTGCCAGAGGGCCATCCGCGGGGCAATCCGGCCAAACGATAAACGCCAGCGGATTGGACAAGGCCAGGACGAGGGAGGCATCCTCCTCGCGCCGCAGCATAACAAGCTTGGGATAGTCCGCTTGCTTAAATCCCTCAACGATCACATAATGACAGCTGTCCATGCCGGAGAGCAAGGTTTCCAGGGAATCCGGTTTTTTTTTCAAAATGGCGGTACGTGTCGAGGAAACAATCGCGGTTACGTCCGCTCCGGCGGATTGATGAAGCCAGGTATCTGTAGCGGGTTTGTCCATTTCAAATTCATGGGCGTCGTGCTTGATCGTCCCGACCGTAAAACCGGCTTGCTTTAAAAGCTCCGTCAATCGGCAAACCATCGTGGTTTTGCCGGTTTTTTTGTAGCCGACGACCTGGATAACGACGGGCAGCCGCCTTCGATTGTCCAGCTGCTCCGAAATCATTGAGTTTTGGCCAGTCATGTATGTATTCCTCCATTGCGATTGTTATGCCGTATTGGACATCTCTTTCTCTAACTATATAGTCGGCAAGGGGGATGTCAAGGTTCGACAAGGATATGCTATAATGTGTGTCGGAATATAGTCATCATTCTGAGGTGAAACTTGTTGAGATCGAAACATTCCGTTTTACTGACGGAGCAGGAGCAGCAGAGGCAAACGAAATGGATGAACTGGTATATGCGCATTTATTGGCTAGCCATTCTGGTTCACTTTATGGCTCAGCTGGGAAGCTACCTGTTTTTACCCTATCCGGCATCTGCAAAAGAGTTTTACCTCTATGCATTAATCTATCCGACACTTGTGATGGCGGCCATTAACGGCGCTACGCATTTGGTCATGAAATTATCTCGCCGATGGGGATTTTATGCTATTTTCTCCGGCGGCACAATGGTATCTGCTGTTATTATTCACGTAAACGCGGATATTCGAATTATAGGCGCCATTATGCTTCTTCCCATCTTGGCCTCCACTACCTTTTACCGCATTAAACTGACGTTGATGACGGCGGCCTTTCAGTTAGCCGCTTTTGCCGGCTTGTATTACTTTAATGCCAGCTTCCGAAACTACACCACCCATTTTGACCTGATTGCCTACCCTCTATTTCTTCTGATGGCTACGATTATCGCTCTGTTTATTATTTTGAGAGGACGAGAGCTGGCCAGCGATTTGCGCGAAATGCTGCTTGCCAAGCAAGCGCTGATGATTGAAAACACGATTATGCAGCAACGGTCCAAAACAGACGCTTTAACTAAGCTTTTTAATCATATTTCCTTCCATGAATTTTTTGAACTTGCCATTCAATATGCAGGTCAGGAAACACCCTTCCACCTTGCAATCGTTGATATCGACAACTTCAAGCAGATCAATGATAATTATGGACATCAGACAGGAGACCTTATCCTTGCCAGGGTGTCCGATTTAATTCGCGCGCATATGTCGCCAGTCGACATCCCGGCCCGATATGGCGGGGAGGAATTTGCCCTGCTTCTATTCGATCAGACGTTTATGGAAGCCTATAACAAAATGGAGAGGCTGCGCCGAGAATTGTCTTTTACAAAGCATAGCGAAATTGACGGCAAAGCCGTCACAGTAAGCATAGGCTTAAAAAGCTGGACGCCGGGGGATACCAAGGAAAGCTTGTTCGAGGAGGCCGACAGCTTGCTCTATATGGCCAAACGAAGCGGGAAAAATAAAACAGCCACGCCATAGGGCCGCGGCCTGTTAAATGGATTTGTTGAATATAACTCCCCGCGGGGGAAGCGGCAAATAGGATTGTGATGCCCCGTAATAAAGAGCATATGGATATGCGGCGTAAAAGGGAAGCTTAAGAAGCTCGGCCGGAGAATGCTGCTCGGCGTAGGAAAAGGCGGTTTTCAGCTCATTCAAAAGGCCATCCGCCCCCAGCAGCAGCCGTTTTAGTCCATCTATATCGGACAGCTTGTTGCTTAGATGGCCCGATCCTCCGGAAATGGAAGCCTCTCCATTCCGCAGCAGCCCTAGCTCCTTCACCGCCGGATGGCGCAGGGCAAGCTCCACGGCCTCCCAAATTTCCTCCTTTAAAAAAGAACGCTGCCTTGAAAAGACGCTTCTCCAGTCCGCAATGCTGGCTGTTAAATGCTGCAGCTGCCTGGCAACCTCGGCGGGATACCGTATGCCATCTCTGCCACCCAATTGCCGCTGCATGTCGGTCAGCTGAGCGATTGCTTTTTTGCTAAGCGCAAGCCATTCCGCTGCTCCGCCGGCTGCTTTCGCAAAGTCCTTGTCCCAGAAATCTGCAGATACCATTCTTCCGCCATCGGCAGCTTCGCGGACGGCATCAAATTGTGCATACCGGTTCACGGGCTGAACGGGAGAATAATGGTGGCTTCTTTCAATGCTTCGGATTGAACGAATAAATGAGGACATAGAAGGCACCTCCTGATTAATATAAGCAATTTCCTTTTTAATTATACGTTATAACGAACAAATGAGCTGTCGAAATCTGTTGTCGAAACCCTCACTGAGCAAAGAATTATGAAAATAAAGCGCAGTCTTTACTGCGCCGCCTAGATTAAACTATACGGACAAGAAATAAAATGTCGTCAAGCTTAAGCGTTAAAATGCTGCTATTTTGCTCATCTTTTTCCCGAGCAGCAGGATTGGACGCTTTTTTCGCGTACTTATTAGTAGATGAGCTTGCAGAGGCTTTTATTCTTTTTTTCTTTTTCGTAGCCGCCGGATTGCTGACCCCGGTTGTTCTTTTTTGTTCGTTGGGATCGGCCCCATCTCCCTCATGCTGGCTGCCGCTGCCCGTGGAGGAATCGCCCATATGTCCGGGATGAACGCCTGGTCTGAATGGCCCCGGATGGTACGGCGATCCAAAGCCGATATCCAGATGTACGGCTCCTGCGCGGCTTGCCGACAACGTCCCGACGTAACGAATGCCGTTTTTCATAACCGCGCAAACGGGCATCCCGCAATAGCGAGAAATGATTTCTTCTTTTAAAGGATAAATTTGTTCCATTCCTGCCTGCCACCTTTCTTATGCTGCATGCACCTATTGTATTCATTAGCGGGCGAATGTGTACGACAGCAGATAAGGGAGGCGTTTATTATGTATATACCACCACGTTTTATTTTGAAACCGGAAACAAAGAGAAAGCAACGCGACGCGTCCTTGCCTCGACGGGGAGGCAAGGACGAAAGAAGGAAAAAGGCGCTGCGCGGGGCGGGTGCAGCTGGCCTTCTGCTGGCGTGTTTGCTGGTTCTAGCTTTTTTAATTAACAAGGATGCTGACCTGTCCGTATCTCCTATTCAAGCGATTGAGCAAGATGTGAAGCTGCTTTGGAACTGGAGCGACGGATTATTGGAGGACGGAGCTGCAAGCGCGGCCTGGAGCATACGAATGGATGCGGAGATTCCGGCTGCTGCTGACGGCTCGGGAAAGCAGGGGGCGGAGGCCTCAAGCGCTGGATTTGGCGAAATCACGGGCACGGCCGGGCGGCTGGCTTCGGAGTGGCTTGCCGGAAACGCAAGCGGAGGTGGAGAGACCATTGTCAGAAATGAAGGGCGTACCGCCACCGTGACTTCTCCGGAATACAGCGATATTGTCATAACGATTCATGATGCTGGCGTCGCGGATGGGAAAACCCGCCTTGTTATCCTTTTGGAGCGTTCGGGACAGACGGGAGATGCGATGACAGCCGACTCGCTATTGGCGGCTGCGGACAAACTGGCGGCAAAAATGGAGGGCGGCGCCGCCATCGTAGGTACCAGCTTCAAGGTTCGCGGATTTACGAAATCTTCGGGGGCCGCGTATACCTTGCAGAGATTGGCTTTGGCGGAGCAGCTGGAGACCTATGATGAAGACGGCACGTTCAGCGCAACGATGTTTACGGGCAAATTACGGCATCGCGCGGAACTTGACGGACGGCGCAATGCCAACCTGCAGGTGTCCGAGCATGATAATACGGAGCGCGACGCCGTTGAGCTGACGATAGGGGTCCCGCTTATTTCTGGAGACTTCGGAGGAACCGATGCCGTAAAAAACGCACAAAATGGTGAATAAAGAGTGTTTTCAATCAGTAGAATTTGTATTGTTTATCAGTATTTTTTATGGGTCGATTAATGGCGAATTGGAATTGAATATGCTACACTACATAACATGACAATGCAATGACTAAACTATATATAGAAAGAATGAGGAGTATATGACTTACAATACTATTCCCGATTCCATTTCACCGGAAGGCGCTGTTTATTATCTCTTCGGAGCAACAGGCGATCTGGCGCGGCGCAAACTGTTCCCGGCTCTGTTTAGTTTATATAAAGAAGGCAAACTGTCTGAAAATTTTGCCGTTGTCGGCTTGGCACGTCGTCCCCGTACGAACGAGCAGTTCCGCTCCGACCTTTACGAATCCATTAACGAGTTTTGCCGTTATCGCGCGGATGACTCGGAGCTGTGGAACAAGTTCCAGGAGCATTTCGTCTATATGTCGCTGGACATCAATAATGTTGACGGCTTCCGCGAGCTGAATTCGTTATCCTCTGAGCTTGACCGGAAATTCAATATTCCCGGCAACCGTCTGTTCTATCTGGCGCTGGCGCCATCGCTGTTTGGACCGGTATCCTTTAATTTGCGCGACGGCGGCCTTCTGGAGTCCTCCGGCTGGCATCGCCTCGTTATCGAAAAGCCGTTTGGCTATGATCTGCCTTCGGCGCAGAAGCTGAACGAGCAGCTTAATCAGGTTTTCAAAGAAGAAGAAATCTTCCGCATCGACCACTATCTGGGCAAGGAAATGGTGCAAAACATTCAGGTTATCCGTTTTGCCAATGCTTTTTTTGAACCGCTCTGGAATAACAAGCATATCGCCAACGTTCAAATTACGCTATCCGAGACAGTGGGCGTAGAAGAGCGCGGCGGTTATTACGACAAGTCCGGCGCCCTGCGGGACATGGTGCAAAACCATATGCTGCAAATGCTGACGATGATCGCGATGGAGCCGCCTAGCCGTCTGCACGGCGAAGATATCCGCGACGAAAAGGTAAAGGTGCTTCGTTCGCTGCGCGGCTATCAATCCAGCGATGATGTTCGCGAGCATGTTGTCCGTGGACAATATGCTGCCGGCTCTGCTGGTGAAAAGCAATTGCCGGGTTACCGCGAGGAGGAATCCGTAGATTCTTCGTCCACGACGGAAACCTATTTTGCCGCAAAAGTATTTGTAGATAATTTCCGCTGGGCAGGCGTGCCGTTCTACATACGCACGGGCAAACGCCTGCCTGTCAAATCAACAGAGGTTGTGGTAGAATTCAAATCGATGCCGGAAAACGTATTGTTTGCACAAAAGCATGATTTGTCGCCCAACCTGCTTGTTATCCGGGTTAACCCGATGGAAGGCATCTACATTAAAATAAACGCCAAAAAACCAGGTTCGGACAATGCTGTTCAACCGGTAAACATGGAGTTTTGCCAAAGCTGCCAAATCGGCATCAATACGCCAGAGGCCTATGAGCGCTTGATTCATGATGCGGCGCGCGGCGATTCCACCTACTTCACCCGCTGGGACGAGGTGGCTCATGCTTGGGAGTTTGTTGATCGCATTGCCCAGGCATGGCGTGAGGAAAAAGGCGATCTGCAATATTATCCTGCCGGCTCGTGGGGCCCCAAAAAGGCCGAAAATCTCCTTAACGAAGACGGCTTCCACTGGTGGCCTGTAAACGGTCAAGAGGAAGATAACGTTATTTGGATCACCAACAGCCGCAGATAAATAGAAATACGATATATAAGTTGAACGATAGAAACAAGCAAGCCCAAAACGTGCGGCTTTTATGTGAAGGGAAGTAAAGAATGAATCCATCATTAACCGAAGAAATTAAACAGGAAGTGGACAAAAGACGCACCTTTGCGATCATTTCCCACCCTGACGCAGGGAAAACAACCCTGACCGAAAAGCTCCTCCTATTCGGAGGGGCCATTCGGCTTGCCGGCTCCGTCAAAGCGCGGAAAGCAAGCCGCCACGCAACATCCGACTGGATGGAAATCGAGAAGCAGCGGGGTATCTCCGTCACCTCCTCGGTCATGCAGTTCGACTATTTGGGCCATCGCGTAAACATTCTGGATACGCCTGGTCACCAGGACTTCTCCGAGGATACCTTCCGTACCTTGACGGCTGCGGACAGCGCGGTGATGCTGATCGACGTTGCGAAAGGCGTCGAGGCGCAGACGATTAAGCTGTTCCAGGTTTGCCGAAAACGCGGCATACCGATTTTTACGTTTATCAACAAGCTGGACCGCGAAGGCAAAAGCCCGTTTGACCTTATGGAGGAGCTGGAGCAGGTATTGGGCATCCGCTCGGTGCCAATGAACTGGCCGATCGGCATGGGCCGCGAGCTTTGCGGCGTATACGATCGAATGAAGTCGCAGGTGGAGCTGTTCCAGGGTAACGATCATTCCACGATCGAAGTCAAAAAAGTGGGAGATTACAACGATCCTATCATTCGAGAGATGGCCGGCGACTATTTGACGGATCAGCTGATCTCCGATTTGGAGCTGCTTGATGTGGCTGGCGATCCGTTTGACTATGAAAAGGTGCAGGCCGGGGAGCTGACCCCGATCTTTTTCGGCAGCGCCGTCAACAACTTTGGCGTGCAAACGTTTCTGGAAAACTTCCTGCAGCTGGCTCCAAAGCCGACGCCGCGCAACAGCTTGAGCGGTCCCGTCGATCCTACCGGCGAAAAGTTCAGCGGATATGTCTTCAAAATTCAGGCCAACATGAATCCGGCGCATCGCGATCGCATCGCGTTTCTGCGTATTTGCTCGGGACGTTTTGAACGGGGCATGAGCGTTCGGCATGTCCGGGGCAAAAAGGATATCAAGCTGTCGCAGCCCCAGCAATTTCTGGCCCAAGACCGCGATATCGTCGAAACGGCATATCCCGGAGATATTATCGGCTTGTTCGATCCCGGCATTTTCCGGATTGGCGACTCCTTATCTCAAGGCAGCGAAATTGTTTTTGACGAGCTTCCGACGTTTTCGCCGGAGATTTTCGCCAAGGTGACGGTGAAAAACGCCCTGAAGCACAAGCAATATCAGAAGGGTCTGGATCAGCTCACGGAGGAAGGCACCATTCAGGTGTTTTATTCCACGGGCAATTTCGATGAAACTATATTGGGCGTTGTCGGCCATCTGCAATTCGAGGTGTTCGAGCACCGGATGAAGGCAGAATACGGCGTTGACATTTTGCTTCATCGCATGACGTTCCAGTTTGCAAGATGGATTATCGACGACAAGCTTGATCCATCCAAGTTCCGCATCAACTCAACGCTGGTAAAGGACAAAAAGGATAACTACGTCGTTTTATTCGAAAATGAATATGCGATGCGGACAGCTATCGACAAAAATCCAACTGCAAAGTTTCTCGAAACGGCGCCTTAAGCATAGGCAAACGGGAGTTTTTCTGACTAAATTTACCAATGATAAGCTTCGATTAACGAAACCTTTTGGAAGGCATCCTAAAAATGCCTTCGAAAGGTTTTTTTGTTTTTCGCTATGGACAATATTTGTAAGCTTATAAATTATTGAAGGAATGTTTAGAAAAACTTAAGCCTTTATTTCGGTATTTCTATGGGATTGAAGGTACACTATAGCTTGGTGAATCTATTAAAAGTTGAGATGCATCCAATACTAGTCTATAATAGTTGGGATGCAAACTGGAAAAGGAGTGTATGCAAAAACAATGAAGGACAGGAAGCTTGCTGTTGGATTGTCGGTTGGACTTTTGCTGATTATTATTGCCGGTTTGTTTTATGTGGGGTTAGGTAAGGACAAGGGGAAAGAGATAAAAGAACCCGCAACGGAAGTGAAGGAGCTGCCCCAAACCGAGGTTTTGAGTGAAACTTATGATGTTATTGTTGTAGGAACTGACCCCGAAGGCGTTGCAGCGGCTGTCTCGGCATCGCGCAACGGGATGAAAACGCTGCTGATTGACGGAAAAGGCCGTGAAGTGCTTGGCGGCTTGTTTACCCAGGGCTGGCTGAACAGCCTGGATATGAACCGGATGCCGGATGGCAAGGACTATTACAATAAAGGCATATTCAAGGAATGGTTCGACAAGATCGAAGGCGATTCCTTTGACATTACAACGGCTGCCAATGCCTTTCATGAGCTGGTAGCAAATGAAAAAAACATTGACGTTAAGCTGGGCATGAAAGAAATCAAGCCTGTTGTTGAAACGGTTAATGGAGCTGTAACTATAAAAGGCATTAAAGCTATTGCGGCTGACGGAACGGAGCTTTCCATTGAAGCGCCGGCTCTGATCGACGCCACTCAGGATGGCGACATTGCTGCGGAAGCAGGCGCGGAGTTTACGTTTGGCCGCGAGGATATCGGCGACGACAAGCTGCTGATGGCGGTTACGCCCGTATACAAGCTGACAGGCGTTACGCAGAAGGTTTGGAATGGCATCAAAAAGACACTGAACGGCGATGATGATCCCGGTACGGGCGCAAATGAGCAGAGCGGCTGGGGCTATAAGGAAATGTGGGATTATGAACCTACCAATCCAGAACGCATCCGTACGCGCGGACTGAATTTGGGCCGTCAAAATGATGAATCCATTCTGATCAACGCCGTTCAAATTTTTGGTGTTGACCCGTTCGATAAGGCATCTATTGATGAAGCGTACGAAATTGCGCGCAAGGAAATTCCGCTTATGGTGGAGCATATGAAATCGTTATACCCAGAGCTTGAGCCAGTTGAGCTGGGCGAGCTTGCGCCGGAGCTGTATGTGCGCGAAACGCGCCATCTGATCGGCGAATATCGTCTTTCCATGGTCGATCTGCTGGAGCAGCGCCGTCATTGGGACGATATCGCTTTTGGTTCGTATCCGGTTGATATTCAGAGCACTTCATCCGCCAAAACGGACCGGGGCGCCGTCGTAATGGCTCCTAAGCAATATGGAGTGCCTTTTGGCACGTTAGTGCCAAAAACATTGAACGGCCTGCTGGTTGTTGGACGCGCAGCAAGCTTCGATACGCTTCCTCACGGCAGCGCTCGCGTTGTGCCACTGGGAATGGCAACAGCGCAAGCGGCTGGCGCAGCCGTTAAGCTGGCTCAGGAGGAAGGCGTTACGCTGCGGGAGCTGTCGGCTTCGGAGACGCTGATTGCCGAGCTGCAGAAGCGGCTCACAGATCAGGGTATGGATCTGAATCCGCCTAAGGTGCCTATGTTTGACTATATGAGCCATCCAGCCTATGAAGGCTTGAAGGCAGCGGCAAGCATGGGGATTGCCCAAAGCGGATATACAAATGATTTTCAGCTGGATGCGGCATCCAATCCAAGAAGAATGCAATACAACTTAAACGGGGCTGCCAAAGTACACAAGGCAATATTTCCACATCCCGTCACTAAAGCGACAGAAGACATGTCCGACGACGAGGCGGCCAAGACGCCGCTTACGTTGCAGCAGGCGGCTTATACGCTGGCGCTGTCGATGAATGCGGAAGCAACGCCTGAAACGGCTCTTGAAATTTTAAAAGCAGGCGGAGTTAAAGACGACACCATTGCTGCATTTAAAAATCAGGAGAGCTTGACCAACGGCGATGTGTACATGATGCTGAAGGATATTTTGGCGAAAAATGGCATTAGCTATAACTAAGGCTTATAGGCAAACCCGCTTGATGCAGAACATTGGGCTGGTATGTACAAAAATGTGACTCGATATCAAAAAGGGTTGTCCGGCTGCAGCGTGTAAGCTGCAACGGACAACCCCTTTTTTTAGGATAGCTGAATTTGAGGACGGCGAGAATAACCAAACGCAATCATGGCTCCCGCTAAAATGGCACAAACGCTATACATGACAGGGTACGAGGAAACATCCGAGATCGGCCCCATCACAATTCCGCCAAGAGAAGCCCCTAAATCCGTCGTTGCGATAAAGAGGCCTAGCAAAACATTTCTGTTTTCCTGCGGCAGCACAAAGGCCAGATAGCTTGTTAAAGCAGGGTATAGCAGTGCTTGGGCGATTCCCATCAGGAAGGCGCCGCCGTAGAAAAAGATAATGCCTCCCATTGACGCATAGCTGACCGCCAGCGCTGCAACAGACAGCATGAGCATAATCGTCATCATAAATGAGGAATGCCATTTGCCGTCTGAGGGAATGCGCTTGCGCAGGAAAAAACGGGACGAAACAATTGCGCTTGCCTGCAGCATCAGGAATATAGCGCTGCTGCCGCCGGGAACCTCCTTCGCATAAAGCGGAATAAAGGTAGTGGCCGCGCCAAATACAACAGAAGCCGTCAGCATCAAAATGCTGCTTTTGAATAAATGGCGATTTGTAACGAGCATGGAATAGGATTGCAGAATGGTTCTTACAGGCTTGCCGGTATTGAGCGGCTTGTCCAAGCTATCGGATCCGTTGCTTTTCCCTTGTTTTAAAGAAGGCGCTTCGTTTTTTTGCTCCATTTTTACACTAAAGCCCGTGCTTGCTGTTAAAATGACAATAACCGCCATGGCTGCTGCAAAAGACAATCCGCTGCTGCCTTGCCAGATGCCGATAGCAATCAGAGGACCAAATACGGCTGGCAAATAGCCGCTAAGCGAATAAAGGGAGATGCCCTGCGAACGATCCTTCTCCGGCAAAGCATCGATAATCCCGAGCTGAACGATCATTGAAAAAAATGCCGTACATATCCCCTGAAGCATACGCGCCGCAAAATACCCTTCAAGCCCGCTAAAGGTATAAATGAACAGGGCCATTCCGTTCACGATCAAAATAATACGTAAAATGTTGACGGAGCCATACCTTTGAATAATCATCCCTGCCCAAGGGCGAATAAGCATGGTGGTGAACAGATAAGCGCCCATTACAAGGCCAATCGTTGAATTGCTGGCCCCCAGCGCCGCTCCTTTAAGCGGCAAAAGGACATTAAGAATGGAATTGGCTCCAAAATAAAATAAAGTTAATAGATACAGCCGCATAAACGGCCAGGCTAAAGCTCCTTTCAATGCAGTAACGCCTCCTGTAAAAATCACTTCATAAAATGACGCCGTTCAACAGCTGTTTGGCATAAGAGGTTTTGACGGACTTCAGTTGATCCGTATGTACGATTTCCTGGATCCTTCCGTCCTTCATAATGATGAGGCGGCTGCACAGGTAGGCGGCGGCTCCGATATCATGCGTAATAAAAATATAGCCCATTTTGTCCGATGAGGAGAAGTTCTTTAACAACTCCAGAATTTGCATTTGCACCGAGCCGTCCAGCGAGCTGACCGCTTCGTCGAACAAAATGCATTGCGGCTTTGTGGACAAGGCTCTTGCGATGCATACCCGCTGCGCCTCCCCTCCTGATAGCTCATGAGGATATTTGCCCTTGCAGGAGCTATCCAGTCCAACCTGCTCAAGCAGGCTGTCCAAAACGGGATAGGGGGGCTTGCCGCTTGCTCCGATATGAAGAAGCGGCTCCAGCAACGCCTTCTCCACTGTATAAAAAGGATTAATGGAGGAGGTGTAGTCCTGAAATACGGCGCTGATGCTGCCTCTGCGGTTTCTACGGTTCGTGACGGCTTTTCCGTTCCATAGAATAGTGCCCGAATCCGGCTCCTGAATGCCGAGCAGAAGCCTTCCCAATGTGCTTTTTCCGCTGCCGCTTTCCCCGATAATGCCAAGACATTCGCCTGGTTCCCAATGAAAGCTGATATCCGAAAGAACAGAATGGCGCTTTCCTGAAAAAAAACCGCCGCTGCGGTACGACATTGAAACTCCGTCAATGGCAAACAAAGCTATCGCCTCCCATCAAGCGCCGGAAATGCTGATTAACCGAAGTCTTGGCCGTTACCAGATAGCGGGTATAGTCGTGGCGGGGGGAATTGAAAATATCGGCGGAGGCTCCCTTTTCAATGATTGCTCCATTCCTCATAATGAGCACATCATCCGCCAGCTTTTTGATACAGCTCATATCATGGGAAACAAAAAGCATAGTGCAGCCGAGTCTTTCCCGGAGAAGGGCAAATTGCTGCAACACCTCAAATTGCGAAACGGTGTCGAGCGCCGTCGTTGGTTCGTCCGCAATGACCACCTCCGGCTCCAGCACGATTGCAAGAGCGATCATCAATCGCTGAAGCATCCCGCCCGATAGCTGGTGAGGATAACTGTTCAAGATGCGGAGACAGTCGTCCAGCTTGACAGCTGCCATTGCTTTTGCCATGTTGCCGATCATTTCACTCCGGCTCCATCCGTAATGCCAGGCCAGCGTTTCCCGCAAGCAAGATCCAATCGTGCTGAAGGGATCAAAGGCGCGCATGCCATTTTGCAGGATCAAACTAAGCTTTGTTCCGCGTATCCGCCGCATTTCCTTTTCCGTAAGAGCAGTCAGGTTGACGCCGCCTAGCATAATATCGCCGGATTGCCGCAGGCCCGCCTTGTTCAGTCGCATAATCGCGCGGCAGGTCAACGATTTGCCGCTGCCGCTTTCCCCTGCGATAGCCAGACATTTTCCTTTCTTGATTGTAAAAGAGCTGTCCTCAACCAATGTTGCGCCGGAACGGCTATCCCAAATATGCAGCTTCGATACAACCAGGTCGTTCATGCGCTACGCCACCTCTCTTTCCTTTAGCCTTGCCATACTGGCAGCTCCCGGCTTTTGCCGTGAAGGACGGAAGCTCATCAGCTTAGGGTCCAGTATGCGTTGTAGAGAATCCGCAAGGAAATTGACGGCCGATACAACAAGGACAATCGCGATGCCTGGCGCCAGCATCAGCTCCGGCTTGGAGAACATGACGCTTCTTGCTTCGTTCAGCATCATGCCCCACTCCGCATGAGGAGCTTGAATGCCAAGCCCCAGAAAGGAAAAACCGGATATTTGCAGGATCATGGAGCCAAACGAGCTGCTGGACACAACAAGGATGTCGGGCAGCGATACAGGTAAAATATGCCTGATCATAATGGAGGTCCCCGGCAAACCAAGCATTTTGGAGAAGCGTACATAATCGGAATCGCTGTATTGCAGCACGGATGTCCGGATGATTCGGGCAAACCAGGCCCACTTCATCAACACAAACGCGATCAAAATATGTTCCAGTCCTGGCCCCATGATGCCGATGACAGCCAAGGTCATGACGAAACCCGGAAAGGAAAGCATAACATCGCAAAGGCGCATCAGCAATACATCTGTTTTTCCTCTGAAATATCCCGCGGCAAATCCGGCGATTGCTCCGATAGCAACCGATGCGGAAAGTGCGGCAAGCACCCAAAGCACGCTGGGGCGAATGCCGAAAATCAACCGTGACAGGACGCATCGTCCCAGGTGATCATTGCCTAACCAATAGGTCCAGGAAGCGCCTGCAAATCGAAGCCCCATATGCACCTCTTCCGGATGATGCGGCGCAACCCAAGGCGCAAAAATGCCGGCGGCAATAACAGCAGTCAAAAACGCCAAACAGCCGGCAGCCCATTTTTCCAGACTCATTATATAAAGAAGCCTCATTCAGCGATCCATCCTTAATTTAGGGTTCATTGCAGCATTTACGATGTCCGATAGCGTATTGAAAACAACAAAGGTAACGGCCAAAATCAGAACATAAGCCTGAATGACGGGGTAATCGCGGCTCAAAATGGCTCTGACGCTGAGCGAGCCCAAGCCAGGCCAGGCAAACAGATTTTCGACAACAACCGTACTGCCCAATATGATCGGAATGGCCATGCCAAATACGGATACGGCGACTTGCAGCGAGTTGCGGAGAATATGTTTCGTAACGATGATCTCCGGCAAGCCGTTAGCTCTTGCGTAAAGCACGTAGTCTTCATTCATATTGCCCAACATGGAGCTTCTGATCACGCGAAAATAGATGCCTGCGAAGCTGATGGTTATGACGGCTACCGGCAAAATGTAGCTTTGCCAGGAATCCATGCCGCTGGTCGGCAGCAAATCCAGCTTCAGCGAAAAATACCAGATCATGAGCGTTGCCAGCCAATAAGGAGGCATGGAGGTCAATAAAAAGGCGGCTCCGCGTATGCCTTTGTCCAGCAGCCGTCCCTCTCTCAACGCTGCCCCAACGCCCAGCGCAATGGATAAAGCAACAATGGCGGCCATAGAAACCAGCGTCAGCTTCAGCGTATTGAAGAAAGCCGGTCCAAGCTGGGACCAGACCGGCAGGCCGGTGACATAGGAGCTTCCAAAGTCAAGTCCAAGGCAATCCAGCAGCCAATTGCCATACTGGAACAGAAAAGGCTTGTTCATACCGAGCTTTTCCCTGGTTTCAGCAATAAGCGCCTCTGTAATTTCGGGAACGCCTTGCGCATGCAGGACTGCTTCGGCCGGTTCAACGGGTGACAGATGATTCAGGCCAAAGGCCAAAAATGAGATGACAATCAACAACGGTATAGCAAAAATAACTTTGCCCAGCACATATCGGCTCATTGTATTTGCACCGGCTTATTGGAAGCTCATTTTTTCAAAGGGCAATTCATATTGCGTTTGCTTAAAGGAAATATGCTTTAAATCCTTGGGAGCAATGACCGTAACGATTCCATTGGTTAGCGGGATAAACACGGCTTCATCATGAACGATGGTCAAAATGTCCTTGTAGAGCGCCTGCCTGCTTGGCTCGTCTGTGGAAATCATCACCTCGTTGATTTTGCTATACAGCTTCTCCGCTTGAGCGATTCCCTTGGTTGTATGCAGGTAAGACGATTCCGCGGTAAAAGCGGAAATGGTGCTTTGCGGGTCGTAAGCGAGGCCCCAGGTCTGATTAAACAGCAGCTCATAATCGCCGGATGCTCTCCGTTTCGCCAATGAAGAGGATTCCTCTCCAACAAGCTCTAGCCCGATGCCAGCTTTTTTGGCCGTGCTCTGGATAAACTCGGCTTGAGTTTTCTGGGACGGCGAAGCTGCGTCATAAAAGAGCTTGACGCTCAGGGCTCGACCGCTTTTGGAGCGGATGCCGCTGTCGCTCTCTGCGTTCCAGCCTGCTTCCTCCAGAAGCTTGATGGCCGTCTCCGGGTTATATCCCCGTTTGTCCAGGCTGATATCGGCATAATTGACGTTGGAGGAGAAAAGCGACTCGGCAGGCAATTCCGTGCCGCTGAAAATATCCTTGCTTATGGTTTCCCGGTCGATGCTTTGCCAGAGAGCCTCCCTTACCGCTTTTTCAGAGACAGGACTATCGCTTTTGCTGCTGTTTGCAACAATCATTTTGGTGTTCATTGCCTGGCTCCTAACAATTTGATGATTTTGTCCTTCCGCCAACCGGTTCATCGCTTGCACATCAATGCTGTCCGCCCCGCGGTCATCCGTAAAAATGAAATTAACCTCTCCCTTCTGCAGGGCCAAAAGGGTGGTTTCTCCGGCTGGCAGCACTTTTGCCGTTATTTTCGATAGATGCGGAGCTTCGCCCCAATAGCTTTTATTGGCTTCAAATACAGCGTATTGATCGGTTTTGTGCTCGATAAGCTGGTAAGGGCCTGTTCCGTTGTAGCCCGTTACGCCGTCCTTGGTGCCGCCAGCTTTAAAGTCGTTTGGCGAGGTAAAGGCATAAGGCCGAGTCATGGCCAATTCCAGAAGAGCAGGGTAGTAGGCTTCCGTCAGCTCCAAATGAACGGTATGGTCGTCAACGACATGGACAGCCGCAATTTTGGCCGAAAGCTTGATCCAGGCATGTTTGGCGGCGTTAGCTTGCACAGCCTCGATATTTTTTTTGACGGCTTCCGCATTAAAGGGGGCTCCGTCGTGGAAGGATACTCCTTTTCGCAGATGAAACGTATAGCTTTTGCCGTCGGGGGAAATATCCCAGGATTCCGCAAGCAGCGGCTTGATGCCGTCTTTGGTATTTTCGACCAGCGATTCAAAAACCATGCCTGTGGCGGGGATGGAGCCGGCATAGAGATGAGGATTAATATCGTTGATATCTTTGGCAGTTGCATAGGTAAGCTCTTGTAGGGCAGGTTGTGTGGATTCGATGGCTGCAGAATGCGCAGATTCGTTAGCAGCTGAGCCTGCCGGGCCTGCGCCCGGGGAGCCGGCGTTCGAGGTTGAGTGGCTGGCGTTTGAGGCTGCGCCCCCGCTGTTTGTTGGGTTTGAGCTGCAAGCAGCCAGCAGCATTATCGCAAGCGCCGTTATAGTTAGTAAATTTAATATCTTTTTGGTCATGTTAAAGCCTCCCGGTTTCTTGATAATAGTAATCATTACGAATAGTAACAGGTAAATATTAGCGAACGCTCGTAGTTTCGTCAATAGTTTTTTTGTTTCTTTAACCCCGCCACAGCAGACAGCGATGTCCGTTATAGGGCTAAATGAAAGGAATCCGAACGGCTAGCGGAAGTTTGTGTCCGTAACACCCCCGACTTAGCCTGATTTACGTAAAATAATTGTGCTAATGGACATCGATGACCGCCATGCGAGCCAAAATCCTTAATTTCTGCCTTATGGCGGACAAAAATGTCCGTCGTACCATTCACTAAGTAGGGGTGATGCGGGCAAAAAGAGCGGATTGTGAGAATGCTCTCTTTTTACAGATCAAAAATAGGTGAAAATTTTCACAAAAACCGAAAATATGTGAAATAATTCACAGATGGAACCTTCTCTGAGGGGTATATTGATATCAAGAAGAGATAAACAACGACTACTTAACAGGAGGGAAAACAAATGGCTGTTAAAGAGAGCAAGGTTAAAGATCAGCCGGCTGCAGAAATGACGGCGGGCGAACACGTGAATCAGTTGGTGGCCAATGCAAAAAAAGCGCTGGAGCAGTTTATGAAGCTGAACCAGGAGCAGGTTGACACAATCGTACAGGCTATGGCTTTGGCGGGTCTGGACCGCCATATGGAGCTGGCGAAGATGGCGGTTGAGGAAACGGGCAGAGGGGTATACGAAGACAAAATCACAAAAAACATCTTTGCGACCGAATACATCTACCATGACATCAAGCATAAAAAAACGGTTGGCGTTATTGAGGAAAACAAATACGAAAACTATATGAAGGTTGCAGAGCCGCTTGGCGTTCTTGCCGGGGTTACTCCGGTAACAAACCCAACATCGACAACGATGTTCAAAGCACTGATAGCTGCAAAAACAAGAAACCCGATTGTATTTGGCTTCCATCCATCTGCTCAAAAGTGTAGCGCAGCAGCTGCCAAAACGTTACTGGATGCAGCCGTGAAAAATGGCGCTCCCGAGCATATGATTCAATGGATCGAATTGCCTTCCGTTGAAGCGACGCAAACGCTGATGAACCATCCCGACGTTGCGCTCGTGCTGGCAACAGGCGGTCCCGGCATGGTCAAATCGGCTTACAGCACCGGCAAACCGGCGCTTGGCGTAGGCTCGGGCAACGTGCCTGCTTTTATTGAAAAAACAGCGCACCTGGAGCAAGCGGTCAACGATATCATCCTTTCGAAAACGTTTGACAACGGTATGATCTGCGCATCTGAGCAAGCGGTCATTATCGAAGAGCCGGTTTATGAAAAAGTGAAAAAGCTGATGGCGGATCAAGGCTGCTACTTCCTGAGCAAGGAAGAAACGGCGAAGGTTTCCGATCTGGTTATCGTCAAGGATAAATGTGCAGTCAACGGCGCAATCGTAGGCAAACCTGCAACGTACATCGCTGAAGTTGCTGGCGTAAAAGTGCCTGCCGGCACAAAAATGCTGGTGGCTGAAATTGGCGGCGTAGGTCCCGATTACCCGCTGTCGGCAGAAAAACTCAGCCCTGTGCTGGCATGTCTCAGAGTTAAAAATGTAGAGCAAGGCATTGAAACAGCTATGAAGGTTGTTGAGTTCGGCGGTATGGGCCACTCGTCGGCGGTTCACACCAACGATGACGCAGTTATCCGGGCATTTGGGGATCGTCTGCAAACAGGCCGCGTTTTGGTCAACTCGCCTTCGACACATGGCGGCATCGGCGACATTTACAACTCCAATACGCCTTCGCTTACGCTGGGCTGCGGATCGTATGGCAAAAACTCGACAACATCGAACGTGACAGTCGACAATCTAATAAACGTGAAGCGGGTGGCACTAAGAGCCGTGAATATGCAATGGTTTAAAATTCCGCCAAAAATTTATTTTGAAAGAGGCGCAACTCAATACCTGGCCAAAATGGAGGATATCAGCCGTGTCATGATCGTAACCGACCCTGTCATGGTGAAGCTTGGATATGTAGAGCGGGTTGAATATTATTTACGGAAGCGTCAGACACCCGTTTTAATTGAAGTTTTTTCGGAAGTTGAGCCTGATCCATCGATTGAAACCGTCAGACGCGGCGTAGCTATGATGGATAACTTTAAGCCGGATTGCATTATAGCACTGGGCGGCGGTTCGCCAATGGACGCAGCCAAAGGCATGTGGCTGTTCTACGAGCATCCCGAAACGGATTTCCAATCGGTCAAACAGAAGTTCCTGGACATCCGCAAACGTGTTTACAAATACCCGCATCTGGGGGACAAAGCCAAGTTCGTGGCTATTCCGACAACATCGGGTACAGGCGCAGAGGTTACTTCGTTTGCGGTTATTACCGACAAGGAAAACGGCAACACCAAATATCCGCTGGCCGATTACGAGCTGACGCCGGACGTGGCGATTATCGATCCCGATTACGTGCTCAGCCTGCCGAAAAGCGCGGTAGCCGACACCGGCATGGACGTGTTGACACATGCGATCGAGGCGTACGTATCCAATATGGCTAACGATTATACGGACGGCCTGGCGCTTCACGCGATCCAGCTGGTATTCGAAAACCTGATCAGCTCGTACAGAAATGCCGATCCATACTCGCGCGAAAAAATGCACAATGCATCGGCGATTGCGGGCATGGCGTTTGCCAACGCATTCCTTGGCATCAACCATAGCTTGGCGCACAAATGGGGCGGTCAATACCATACCGCTCACGGCCGCACCAATGCGATCCTGCTGCCGCATGTTATTAAATACAATGCATCGAAGCCGTCGAAGTTTGTATCGTTCCCGAAATATACGCACTTTGTAGCCGATCAGCGCTATGCCAAAATCGCTCGCATTTTGGGCCTGCCGGCACGCACGACGGAGGAAGGCGTAAACAGCTTGATCGAAGCGATTCGCAAGCTGAACAAAGAGCTGGATATCCAGGAGAAATTCGAGGATCTGAAAATCGATCCGAAGGATTTTGAGCAACGCGTCGATTATTTGGCCGACCGCGCCTTCGAGGATCAATGTACAACTGCGAATCCAAAGCTGCCGCTTGTTACGGAGCTTGCGGAAGTGTACAGAAACGCCTTCTACGGCAGATTTAATTAAAACGGCTGGATAGGCTGCATGGAGGAAGCTGGAACGGGGTCGAGAGGTTCCGTCGCAGCTGGAGCGAGTGCGGCGGGCCTAACTCATCCCAACCGGTGCAAGGAGGCCATTCGCAGCCGAATTGCAGCAGCTACGCTATAATCAAAAGGCTTCGAGGGTTAACGCCCTCGAAGCTTTTTGCGCTGCGCCCGGACAATTAATGAGAATTTGACGGCAGGGAATGTTAATTTGCGGCCGGGAACGTATAATGGTAATACCGAACAGAAAAAGGATGGATGGCATTGAACAAGATTGTATTGACCGGAGGCGGTTCGGCAGGCCATGTTACTGTCAATTTGGCATTAATACCGCTCCTTCAGGGAGAAGGCTGGAGCGTGGATTACATAGGCTCGGAAAACGGAATCGAACGGGAGCTGCTGAGCGAGGTTAATGACGTCACCTATTGGCCGATCGCAACGGGCAAGCTGCGGCGTTATCTGGATTGGCAAAACGTCAAGGACCCCTTCAAGGTGATCAAAGGGCTTTGGCAAGCCTGCCGCATTATCAGCAAGCAAAAACCAAATGTCGTATTTTCCAAAGGCGGCTTTGTGTCGGTGCCCGTCGTGCTGGCCGCCTGGATGAACCGGGTGCCCGTACTTATTCATGAATCCGATTTGACACCGGGACTAGCGAACAAAATCGCCATTCCTTTTGCTACGGGGGTATGCACGACCTTTCCAGAAACAGGCGAAGCTCTTCCCTCCGGCAAAAGCAGATATATAGGGGCAATCGTCCGCAAGGAGCTGTTTGCGGGCAACCCCAAGCGCGGCCGCGATTTATGCGGCTTCCGCAGCGGCAAGCCGGTGCTTATGGTCATGGGCGGCAGCCTTGGCGCAAGGCGGATCAACGAGGCTGTGCGCGAGGCGCTTCCGGAGCTGCTTCAGCAGTTCCAAATCGTGCACCTGTGCGGCAAAAACGGCTTGGACGAAAGCATTTCGCTGCCCGGCTATATGCAATTTCCATTTGTGGGTGAGGAGCTGCCGGATTTGCTGGCAATGACGGATGTAGCCGTCTCGCGGGCAGGCTCCAATTCCATTTTTGAATTTCATGCGGTTCGTATTCCAATGCTGCTCATCCCTCTTCCGAAGGGGCAAAGCAGGGGCGATCAGCTGCTTAATGCTGAATCCTTCCGCAAGGCGGGGTATTGCGAGGTTCTTCAGGAGGAGGAGCTTGGCGCAGGCGAGCTGGTTAAACGTGTATCGGAGCTTTACAGCAAACGCGACAGCTACAAGGCCAATATGGAACGGCATGCGGGGAGCGACAGCTTGACGGAGCTGTACAAATGGCTGCTGGAGATCAAAAAGCGATCCTTAAAATAAGGTTCAAGCCAGAGATTAAGGCTTAAACCACAAATCGGTGAGGAACCCTTGACACATCGGACTTGCAGCTCTGCAGGACAGAAGGATTTTTAAAACTCTTGCGGACATGGATGACCGTTGTTCTGGTAAACACTAGCCATTTCTGACTTTGCCGGTCATTCATGACCGGCAAAGTACAGATCCAGTCCCCAATACCTCTATTTTTCTACCATTATTCACATTTGTTCATGGTTTTTTTGCGTTGACTTAAAAGCGGTTTCATGACATAATGTACGCGTGTACATTATGGTTTTGAGCACATAAGAATGACTGAAATTTGATCATGTGTAAAACCGCTTGAGTTTGTCGTTAAGGAGGATGCATCATCAGCAGGAAGGAAGTAGCCCGGCTGGCGGGCGTATCGGAGGCGACGGTGTCGCGGGTGTTGAACAATGTAGGCCCGATCAAGGAAGAAACGCGCCGCCGCGTGCTGGAGGCTGCCAGTCAGGTCGGGTATGTGCCCAGCGCTTTGGCGCAGCAATTTGCCAGGAGAAGAAGCGGCAACGTTGGAGTTGTGCTGCCTTTTATGCCTAAGGTCAAGTTGTTTTCCACTTATTATTTTTCGGAAATCTTAAGTGGAATTGGTGAAGCGGCGCAGCGCTGCGGCTATGATTTGCTTCTAATCTTCAACAGCCCTGATCAACGTCATGATTATGCCAAGCTGTTTCGGGCTCAAAAGGTCGACGCTTGCATTATGCTTGGCTCAAGCGATGTGCCGGAGGAGCGCAGAGCACTGAAGGAGCTGCAAATGGAGAGGCACCCGTTTTGTCTGGTGAATCAGCATTTTGGAGGCGAGGATTTTCCGGCAGTGGATGCGGATCATGTGAGCGGAAGCAGGCTGGCTTTACGCCATCTACTGGAGGGCGGCAGACAAAGGATTGCATTTCTGAATGGCCCGCCGCAATACTCCAACAGCGGTGACAGGCTAAGGGCTTATCGGGAGGAGATGCGCGAGGCTGGCTATTCGGTCAGGCAGGAGCTGATGTTTGTAGGCAACTACAGCCGGACCAGCGGCTATGAGCTGGCTGGCCCTATTGGCGAAGGGATAGCCGAAGGCAGAATCGACGCCGTATTTGCGGCCAACGACCGTATGGCTATCGGATTGATGCAAGGCTTGGCGGAGCGCGGCTTGAAGGCGCGTGAGCATTACGCTTTGGTGGGTTGCGACGATTCGGACGGCTCCAGATTAATTAGCCCGACACTTTCTACAATAAGCGTTCCCTTTTACGAAATGGGGAAGCTGGCGGCGGAAAGGCTGCTGTCACCTGAGAAGAAGGAGGAAATCGGGAATAGGGCCGAGGGCAACGGATTAATCCGTCTCCCTGTTGCGTTTGAAGCCCGGGAATCCTCTTGAAAACAAAAACAAAACGGCTGACTTGCGAAAACAGGCAGCTTCAAAAAGCTTGGTGCTGTAAGCGCTTTTTCAAAAGGCCCGGTTTATAGCAGCAATCTCTAAAAATAAATCAAATTCTGGAGAGGCGGTCGATCAGGATGGCAAATGTTAGAGTAGGCATGGTTGGTTATAAGTTTATGGGTAAAGCGCATAGCAACGCATATCGGGCGCTGCCGATGTTTTTCCCCGATGCGGCTTCAAAGCCGATCATGAAGGTTATCTGCGGACGCGATCCCGTTCAGCTGGAGCAGGCGCGGACGCAATTCGGCTGGGAGCAGTCCGTGACGGATTGGCGTGAGCTTGTGACGCGGGACGACGTGGATTTGATCGACATCAATGCGCCTAGCGACGCGCATAAGGAAATTGCATTGGCGGCCGCAGCTAACGGCAAGCATATTTTTTGTGAAAAGCCGCTTGCGCTGTCACTGAAGGATTCGCGCGAGATGCTAGAGGCAGCTGAGAGTGCCGGAGTTACGCATATGGTAGGCTTCAACTATCGCTTCGCTCCTGCTGTTCAATTGGCCAAAAAGCTGATTAGCGAAGGACGGATCGGTAAAATTTATCATTTTCGCGGCGTGTTTCTTCAGGACTGGATTATTGATCCCAATTTCCCTCTCGTCTGGAGACTGCAAAAAGAAATCGCCGGCTCAGGCTCGCATGGCGACCTAGGCGCGCATGTCATTGATATGGCGCGGTATCTTGTGGGCGAATTTGATGAGGTTATCGGCATGAGCGAAACATTCGTCAAGCAGCGGCCAATCGCTTCCGCCATGACGGGGCTGAGCGCCAAGGGCGAAGCGGGCGGCGAGCTCGGCGACGTATCCGTTGATGACGCCACTGTGTTTATGGCGCGTTTCCAAGGCGGTGCGATGGGCAGCATCGAAGCAACCCGCTTTGCAGCTGGGCATCGCTGCACCAACGCCTTTGAAATCAACGGCAGCAAAGGCAGCATCAAGTTTGATTTTGAGCGCGTGAACGAGCTTCAGGTTTATTTTACCGACGATGCCGAGGATGTGCAGGGCTTCAGACGCGTATTGGCGACCGATCCTGCGCATGCCTATATGGATGCCTGGTGGCCGGCGGGGCATACCATCGGATACGAGCATACGTTTACGCATGAGGTGCTTGAGCTGATGAACGCGCTGAGCGAGGGACGCCAGCCGGTGCCGAACTTTGTGGACGGCGTGAAGTGCCAGGAAGTTCTGGAGGCGGTGGATCTGTCTATTGCCGAGCGGAGATGGGTCAAGCTGAACGAAATGTAAGACAGGCCAAAAAGAAAGTAAATTGCGGAATGGCGGAGGAGAAAACCGATGAAAAAAGCGTTGCTTGTGTGGGGCGGATGGGACGGCCATCAGCCCAAGGAGGTTTCCGAAATTTTTCGCGCCCAGCTGGAGGCCGAAGGTTTCGAGGTAGAGGTAAGCGACACGCTTGAGGCTTTTGCGGACGGCGAAAAGCTGAAGGGACTTGATTTGATCGTTCCCCTGTGGACGATGGGAAGAATCGAGCAAGGTCTTGTGAATAACGTTTCGGCTGCGGTACAGAGCGGCGTAGGGCTTGCCGGCTGCCATGGCGGCATGTGCGACGCCTTCCGCGAAAATGTGGATTGGCAGTTTATGACGGGCGGCCAATGGGTGGCGCATCCCGGCAACGACGGGGTTGCCTATACGGTAAACATAAGCAATACATCCAGCCCGCTCACGGCTGGCATTGAAGATTTCGAGGTCAGCTCCGAACAATATTATTTGCATGTTGATCCAGCGGTTGAAGTATTGGCGACCACGCGTTTTCCTCTTGTAGATGGGCCGCACAAATACAACAAAGCGGTAGATATGCCGGTGGCATGGACCAAGCGCTGGGGGCTGGGGCGCGTATACTACAATTCGCTTGGCCATCAGGCCAACATTATGGAAATTCCCGTTGTAAAAGAAATGATGCGCCGCGGCTTCTTATGGTGCGCGGAGGGCAAACATCTGGCGGAGCAATCCGACGCAGCCAAAGGACAAGGCGCATATAGCGGCATGGCGGACAACCAGCTTTAGAAATCAGATTATGGGCGAACGAGGGATGCGGAATCATGAGAAAGCTGAAAACGGGAATTATCGGCACGGGAAATATTAGCGGCATTTATTTGGAAAACGGCAACCGCTTTGACAGCCTGGAGGTTGTCGCCTGCGGCGACCTGAACGTCGAGCTGGCAAAAGCAAAGGGCGAGCAATACGGCATACGGGGCGGTTCCGTCGAGGATGTACTGGCCGATCCTGAAATCGAATTGATTATTAACCTGACTATTCCGAAGGCCCATGCATCCATTAATTTGCGGGCTTTGGAGGCCGGGAAGCATGTTTACGTGGAAAAGCCTTTTGCAGTGACGAGAGAGGAAGCGGGCGAGGTGCTCAGGCTGGCGGAGGCCAAAGGGCTTTCGGTAGGAAGCGCGCCGGATACGTTCCTTGGGGGCGGCATCCAAACCTGCATCAAGCTGCTGGAGGACGGCTGGATTGGCACGCCAATCGGCGCAACGGCCTTTATGGTGGGAGGCGGCCATGAAACCTGGCATCCGTCCCCCGAGTTTTATTACCAGACGGGCGGCGGCCCGATGTTCGACATGGGTCCTTATTATTTGACGGCGCTGGTAGCCATGCTGGGGCCAATTGCAAGAGTAACGGGCTCGGCGCGCATCTCTTATCCCGAGCGCACCATTACAAGCCAGCCTAAATTCGGGCAAAAGGTTCAAGTGGAGGTTCCGACGCATATTGCTGGCATCATGGATTTTGCATCCGGCCCGATCGGAACGATTCTGACAAGCTTTGACGCCAAAGGAGCATCCACGCTTCCGCGCATCGAGGTTTATGGAAGCGGCGGCACTATGCTGGTGCCGGACCCCAACAATTTTGGCGGCGAAATTAGAATTTGGCGCACCGGGGCGAAGGAATGGGCATCCATTCCGCTTGCATTTGGCTACAGCGAAAACGCGCGCGGCGTAGGAGCCGCCGATATGGCAAAAGCAATCGTAAGCGGCAGGCCGCATCGCGCAAGCGGAGAGCTGGCTTATCATGTGCTGGAGGCCATGCACGGCTTCCACGATGCATCGGAGCAAGGCGCGCACTATCAGATGCGAAGCACCTGTACACGCCCTGCACCGTTCCCGCTTGGCATGCAGCCGTATATGCTGGACTAGGTCAAGCCTAGCCCTTAAGATGCTACAAAAAGGGACTGCCGGTTGCCGGCGGTCCCTTGGCTGTTGGATGGCCTTTGCAGGCAGTTGCTTAGGGTGTGTCTGAAAACTCCGCAGAGGGCGAAAAGGCGGTGATAGATGCCCTTGAGCGAGTGTTCAGACACGCCCTAGCCGCTTGAAGGCAATTTTTTATATCTGGCGGGAGGGGAGGTCAATCATATTCGCTTCGCAACAGAGACATAATATGAAGCGATTCATAGGTATCCCCCGATTTGATGCAATCCCTCAACGTTCCTTCCAGCGTAAACCCCATCTTTTTATACAAATATATAGCCCGTTCGTTGTGCGTTTTGACGTCCAGCCACAGGCGGTTGGCGCCGACAGTGTCAAACGCCCATTTCTTCAAAAGCCGAAACGCTGCCGTACCATAACCTCCGCCTTTGCGGGAAATGACAATGCGGGTTAATTCCAGGCTGTCGTGCGGGCTGCATAATCCCGCCAAAATGATATAGCCCACAGGGCTGTTGTCAGGAAATGCTTCGATAATAAAATAACGAATGTCGGGGTTGTTTAGAGAAAGCTCATGCTTTTGGATACTCCAAGGCTGAATGAAGGCGGCATTTTCTGGCGCGCTCTCCAATTCGGCGATAAAGTCCAAATCAGCCCGTTGAGCCGTCCGGAACTTGACAGGTTCAAGATTATCGATAATCATAGAGATATCATTTATCATGAATTCTGCTCCTTCATCCATTTTGTCTTTGAAACCGCTTGCATCTCGGGGGCGTTTATTTGGCTTCCCGCAATGTTCAACAATAAAGTATACACCATTTTTGACGGGAACAGCTGTGTTAAACGTCAATGCGGACAAAAACTGCAGGTTTGTATGCACGTCCTAAATCGAAAGGGGACTTGATCATGAACTGGTGGACCGGCAATACGTTAAGACTGGTGCAAAATAATTTGAGGGAGGTGGACGCGGATCTGGATGTCGATAAGCTGATCAGTCAGTTAAAAGCGATGGATGCCAATGTATTGATGATGAACGCGGGCGGCATGTTTGCTTTTTATCCCTCCAAACTGCCCTATCAATATGTCACGCCGTATCTCAAAAGGGACTTGCTTGGCGAAACGATTCAGAAGGCGCATAAAAACGGCATCCGCTTCATAGCCCGTTTTGATTTCAGCAAGGCGCACGAATCCATTTTTGAGAAGCGCCCTGAATGGTTTTACCGCACGCGGGATGGCAAGGAGGTCAATTATTCCGGTATCGTCCATACCTGTCTGAATGGCGGTTATCAGCAGCAGAACAGTTTGGTCATTCTGGAAGAGGCGTTGACCGCCTATGATGTGGACGGCGTATTTTTCAATATGTTCGGTTATCAGAACTGGGACTACAGCGGCAACTATTATGGCATCTGCCATTGCGATAACTGCCGTGTGCAATTTAAAAAAATGTACGGGCTCGAGCTTCCGCAAGAAGAGGACCGTGGCAACGAAACCTTCCGCAAATACCGCGAATTTCAGGAAAAAACCTCTATGGCCATTTTGGAAAAAATAGCTTCCCATCTCAAAAAGCTGCGTCCCGACATCGCGATCAGCACCTATCATCATCACAAAGTAGACATTGTCCGCCATGAATCCAATACGGCGCTAAACCGGCCGCTTCCCAAATGGCTTTATTCCGCTGCGGAAAACATTATGCCTATTATGGGCAGCTATGCTCGAAAGCTGGTTAGCAACTGTTCCATTAATGCGATTGATTTGACTTATCGTTTTACGGGCGTTTCCCGGCAGGAAACGGAAATTCGGCTATATGAAAGCCTGCTCAGCGGGTCGGGCCTCGACTTTTGCATTATAGGCGCGTTTGAGGGTTATCCTGACCGTGAAAATCTGGAGACGGTTTCGTCCATCTTCCGTTATCATAAGCAGCACGAGGCGCTGTTTGGACAGCTTCAAAGCGTTGCGGATGTTGTCCTGGTCAAGCCTTCTCCTTCATCGGTGCGGGATTCATCCAAGGAGTATTTTGGCGTGTTCAAAATGCTCAAGGAAAGCCACATTCAGTTCGATGTCATCAAGCAGGACAGGCTGGAACGGCTTGCGGCAAACCCGGCCAAAATAGTTATTTTGCCAGGCGTGGAGAAGCTGGAGCCAAGCGAGCTGGAGCAGCTTGCGGAATGGCGCAAGTGCGGATTGCATATCGTAGCGACGGGCGGGGCGCTTGCCGGGCAGCCTGAGGCGCTGCGCCAGTTGTTTCATGCCGCGCCTGGCCGGATTATTGAGGATACGACAGCCTCCTATGTGCGGGTTGACGACAAAATGATGTTCCCGCAATTGGCTTTGCGGGATTGGGTCGTTGTGGACGGCGCGTTTGCCGCCGTTTCGTTTGCCGAAGGCGTGACGAAAAAGCTGCCTTATATCGCGTCTGCAAGCTTTGGTCCCCCAGAGCGTGCGTATGGACATGCCGAGTCGCCGGAGCTGTATGCCTTGGGCATCATGCCGCCGGGAGTACTTGCCGGACCGGATAGCGGCAGCAAGGTTGGAGGCGCTGCACAAGCAGGCCGTATCAGTATAGTCAGAGGCGGTATAGAAGGCGAAGGCCGTGTAGTTGGAGGCGGTACAGATGGTGAAGGCAGTATTGTCAGTGTCGGTACAGATGGTGAAGGGGGCGGAATAGTCGGAGATGGCGCCGAAGGCGAAGGGGCCAGGTTAGTCGGAGGCAGCGCGTATGTGTGCTGGAATATAGGGGAGCTGTATTTCCGCCATGGCTTTGCCGATTACCGATGGATTTTACTTGGCGCTTTGCATGCGCTTGTTCCCGAGGAACAAAGGGTATTATCGACCAATGCCCACCCCAGCGTCGAGATTGGACTGCATCGTTTGCCGGGCGGCTCTCGATTGCTGCAGCTGCTTAATTTGTCCGGCTTTAACGGTATGACCTATGAGGACCCCATTCCTATTGGCGAAATCGAAATAGAGCTTCGGGGATGGCCTATTAATACTGGCGATATTAACAATCCAAACAACCAAAGGGCAGAGCTGCCTCCTCCTATTGCTCTTGCCCTCCCAGGCCGAAGCACTGCTTCGGTTCATGCAAGCGTGGGGGCGGAAGCCAGGGCGGTGTGGAGAATCCGGGACGGGAAGGCGGTGCTTGTTGTATCAGGTCTTGATTCATATGCGGCGTTCCACTTAAAATAGGCAAGGTTGTCTTTTATGTAGGAGGGATTTATGCTGGTATAAGCCGAAGCTCCTTATTACCTTAAATAAGTAACCAAGAAATGGTTGGAAATGGTACACGAAAAAGGCGACTTAAAAAAAGAGGATCGTAGAAGTTTTTGGAGTGTTTTTTGTAGAGCTTCATAAGGAATTGCGGATTCGGGGTTTTCTATAAAGGGCTCGGATTTGCGATATCCAAAACGAATGCAAGGGAAGCGGTCAAAATCATCTAAGGAGAGTGAAAGCAAGATGGAGTCAACAATCAAAAAGGTTGGGTTTATCGGAACAGGCGTGATGGGGAGCAGCATGGCTAAGCATTTGCAGGCCGGAGGACACGAGCTTCATCTATATACGCGCACCAAAGAAAAGGCCCAGCCGCTTCTGGACTTGGGCATGATCTGGCATGACACGCCGGGTGAGCTGGCCGCCGTTTGTGATGCGGTTTTTACAATTGTAGGCTACCCAAGCGACGTGGAGAATATTTACTTGGGGAGCGAGGGACTGGTGGCATCGGCCAGGCAGGGGACATATCTGATTGATATGACAACCTCCTCGCCTTCGCTCGCCATTCGGATTCACGAAGCGGCGGCAGCCAAAGGGCTGTTTGCGCTTGACGCTCCTGTATCGGGCGGCGATATCGGAGCGCGTAACGCCGCGTTATCCATTATGGTCGGAGGCGACGAGCCGGTCTTTGAAGCGGTCAAGCCGCTGCTGAATCTCATGGGTAAAAACGTACTGCTGCAAGGCGGACCGGGCGCTGGCCAGCATACCAAAATGGTGAATCAAATCGCGATCGCCTCCAATATGGTTGGCGTGTGCGAGGCTTTGGTATATGCCCGGAGCGCCGGCTTGAATCTTGAAAATGTGCTTCGCAGCATCGAAACCGGCGCGGCGGGCAGCTGGTCGCTCAGCAATTTGGCTCCGCGCATCGTGGCGGGTAATTTTGAACCTGGCTTTTTTGTGAAGCATTTTATTAAGGATATGGGTATTGCCCTGGATGCGGCGGAGGAAATGGGCATTGATCTGCCGGGTCTGGCACTCGCCAGAAAGCTGTACGATACAATCGCGGAGGCTGGTCTGGGAGACAAAGGCACGCACGCTCTCTATCAATATTGGAAGTAAGCGACGGCCCGGATAGCGCCCGCCGAAGGGTTCTGCAGGGATTTTGTACGATTCCTCGTACAAATCTCTGATGACTGCGGGTCAACGTCGCTATTCTTGAAAGGACCGGCTTGTTATAAGTTGTTATAAATGTAAAGGAACCTTCAAAACCACTTCATGGAAAAGTGATTTTGAAGGTTCTTGTTTTATTTGCTGATCCAGGCATCCACTTTGTCGGCGTTAGCTTCTACCCATGCCTTTGCCGCATCTTCAGGGGAGGCGCCTTCTACGATTTGAATCATAACCTCCGCCATATCGTCGGGCGACCAGTTAAACGCGTCCAGGAAGGCGTAAGCTTCCGGCTGATCGTCTTTTAGACCTGTGCGGACTATCGTATGAATTTGCTCGTCTTGACCGTAAACGCCTTTTGGATCCTCCAAATATTTAAGATCCATTTTGGCAAATTTCCAGTGCGGCGTCCAGCCTGTTACAATTATCGGTTCTTCATTGTTATAAGCTTTTTCAAGTGCTTGGGCCATGGCCGCGGAGGAGCTTTCAAGCAGCGTCCATTTGTCCTTCAGCCCGTATTCCTCCAGCACGCTTTCGGTTTTCATCATAAGTCCGGCGCCTGGCTCGATGCCTGTAATGGTATAGTTCAACGTACCGCCGACTTCACCGTTCAAGTCCTCGATGCTATTAATATTCATGTAGGAGGGAACGACCAGGCCAAGCTTTGTACCGTCCAGGTTAGGGCCGAGGTCTTCCAGCTTGCCTTCATTGTCTTTCATATAGGATTCATGCGTTGTTGGCAGCCAAGCGGCAACCATAGCGTCGGCGCTGCCTTGCGCGACGCCTACCCACATTGGGCCGGCGTCAACCTGAAGCATGTTCACGGTATAGCCCAGCTTGGATTCCAACACCTCTTTGACAACGTTGGTGCTGGCAATTTCAGAGTCCCACGCTACGTAAGCAAGCGTAATTTCCTTTTTGCCGTCTGATTTGCTTCCGCCGTTTTTGCCGCCGCCGTTTCCGTTACCGGAAGCGCAGCCCGCAACCAGAATCAATACCATCAACGACGCCAAAATAACACTCAGTTTGTTCCATTTCATTCCACACATCACTCCTGAATTTTATTTTGAAGCTGCTCCACTAGGAGTTTCTTGCTCGCCCCAGGGAGCGCTCAAGAACACTTATCCATGCGATTTTGATTTTTTGATCACCTGCTGGGTTAGACGGTCGAGAATGATGGCCAAAATAACGATGGCAATACCAGCCTCGAAGCCTACGCCCGTCTTTACTTGCGTAACCGCCCGGTAGACCGTTGCGCCAACGCCTTGCGCGCCGACCATGGATGCGATAACGACCATGGATAAAGACAGCATGATAGTCTGATTAACACCTGCCATTATAGTAGGCAGGGCAATCGGCAGCTGAAGCTTGACGAGCTTTTGTCCCGGTGTTGAGCCAAAAGCATCAGCCGCTTCAACAAGCTCTGCCGGAACCTGGCGAATGCCCAGATTAGTCAGGCGAATGGTCGGCGGGATGGCAAAAATAATAGAGGAGATAACCCCCGGAACAACGCCAAGGTTAAAAAAGGTAATCGCGGGTAACAAATAAACGAACGCCGGCATCGTTTGCATAAAATCCAGTAGGGGCGTTACGATTTTTTGCAGCCTGCCCGATCTGGCGCATAAAATGCCCAACGGAATGCCAATCAGGATAGAAATAAAGGCGGCTGTTAAAACCAGCGCCAGCGTCTGCATCGTTTGATTCCACAACCCGAGATTGTCGATCAGCAGCAGTCCAACGATGGTGAACACGCCCATGCGCCATTTGCCAATATACCAGGCAATTGCGGTAAACAATATAATGACGGCAAGCGGGGGCAGCCAGATCAAGGCGCTGTTCAACCCCTTGACGATCCCTCCGATAACAAGCGAAATGAAAGAAAATAGCGGCCAAAGATTATCGCCCATCCAATCCTGAAGCCATTCGATCCAATCCGCTATGGGCAGCTTAGGCAGTCCCATGAGCCGCACCTCCATTCCCAGGGCTGTTATCGCCATTATCGCCGTTGCTGCCGCCAGCCAATGCCGCAAGAACGGCGCCTTTGATGACGACGCCTTTAAGGCGGCGATTGTCTCCGATGACAGCCACTGGCAGTCTGGAGTTGCCCATTAATTCAAACAATTCATTAAGCAGAGTATCCGGGTGCGTCGTAGGGATATCCGTTTGCAGCACATCATCCAGCTTGAGGTTTTCCTTAACGGCGCGCGATGCATCCTCTGCGCTCACAAGGCCGAGCAGATGCATGGATTTGTCGACCACATACAGGCTGGACACCCCGCGATCCCGCATAAATTGCAGCGCAACGCGCGGACCGCGATCCGTCGTAACGGTTTCCGCCTTGTCCATAGCATGGGATGCCGTAAGCACCTTAGACAAATCGACATCTTCGACAAAGCGTTCAACATACCGGTTGGCCGGCTGCATCAATATGTCCTCCGGCGTTCCGATTTGCACAATGCTGCCATCCTTCATCAAGGCGATAACATCGCCGATCCTCAGCGCTTCATCGAGATCATGGGTAATAAATACAATTGTTTTTTTCATTTTGGACTGGAGCTCAAGCAGCTCATCCTGCATATCCTTACGAATGAGCGGGTCAAGCGCGCTGAATGCTTCGTCCATCAACAGGATGTCTGGATCGCTTGCCAGTCCGCGAGCCAGGCCAACCCTTTGCTGCATGCCGCCGCTTAATTGGTCAGGGTAGCTATCTTCCCAACCCTTCAAGCCAACCAGCTCCAATGAACGCATCGCCATTTCCCGGCGTTCCTTTTTGGCGATGCCTTGCACCTCAAGACCGTATTCCACATTTTGAATGACGGTGCGGTGTGGGAACAATGCAAATTTTTGAAAAACCATCCCGATATTTTTCCGTCGGAACTGCCGGAGCTTCTCCGGCGACATCTTCGTAACATCCTGGCCTTGGAACAGCAGCGTACCTCCGGTTGGCTCGATCAGGCGGTTAAGCAGTCGAACCAGCGTCGATTTTCCGCTGCCGGACAAGCCCATAATGACAAATATTTGACCTTCTTCTATGGTGAAATCAGCTTGATTTACGCCAATGGTCAATTTTGCTTCGGCGAGAAGCTTTTCTTTTGTCCAGCCTTGTTGCAAAAGCGGCATACCCCGCTTGGCGTCTTGACCAAATAGCTTGGTCAGCCCTTTAGCTTCTATCATCGCCATGGTGTTGCCTCCTTCCGTACCTCTCCTAAAAAATCCACTCCCTAAGTGTAGTTGGATAACTTTGTAACGGTCAAAGCGCGTGAGCGTCCGTATAGTCTGTACAGTTTTAACTTTACAAACTTAACGTACCGTATACTCTGGATAGCTCCCTTTTTCGCCCTGAGTGTGTTCTTTACATAGTTGGGGCGTTTGCTTACAATAGCGATAGTACTTGGTGAAGGACCTTTTGAACACGTACTGAAAGGTGGCGGCCACTCCTCAGGAGGGATGACATGAACGAACTGGCGGAATTAAGCGATGAACAACGCGCCTTGCTGCTGCAAATGCGCAGACGCGTAGTGGAATCAATCGGCAAAAACATGGATTTATACGGGATTACTTTGTCCATTGGTCATTTATATGGAAATATGTATTTTAACCGTGAACCAGTTACGCTTGACGAAATGAGCGAAACGATGGGTATGAGCAAAACGTCAATGAGCACCGGCATGCGTACCCTGTACGATTTGAAAATGATCAACAAAGTGTGGGGAAAAGGCTCACGGAAGGACTTGTACGAGGTTGAATCGGATTGGCACCAGAATTTTGCCGATTTCTTTTCGATAAAATGGCGCAAGGCCGTTGAGCAAAACATGAGCGCATTAAACCGAAGCATGAAAGAGATCGGAGTATTGCTGGAGCGTTTCAGCGATGATTTAGCAATGGTTAAGCTGCTGCAAAGCGACCAGGAAAAAATAAATGACGCGCTTGCCTATTATAAATGGCTGGACAGGCTGATCGACAGCTTTGAATCCGGCGAGATTTACACCTTTATACCGAAGGAAGAGCCGAACTAATAAAAGAGCCGTAAAGAAGAGCCTGACTAACCAAAGCGCCACAATGAAAAAGCGCCGGATAGAGATCAAAAGCTAATAAATTCCGGTAACTGCGGCGCTTTGGCTATAGACGGATGGTGATATTGGGCTATGTCGGCGGCTCGAAGTATGTTGATTATGGGCGCTATTAGCGGGTCGGCGGATGTTGATATTGAGCACTATAGTAGAACGGTAATGTTGATATTGGGCAGCGGTCATATTTGACCGTTAAACGGTGCAAAAAAGGGAATTCTTATTCCTAACGGTCAACGACGTCCATTACAGCTTCAAAAAAGATAAATATGCTCCTCAAAACAAGAGTGACGGCCAATTCTGACCGTTACTTTTCTGTTTTGAGCTAAAAATGCCTTCTAACGGACGGGAATGTCCGACTAAGCTGGATTTTTCTGGCGGGCTCCATCTAAAAAGTGCCCGAATCAGGGCACTTTTTGCATGAATAGGCTACTTCCCAGCGGCAGTAGACTGATCTTGCTGCTTGGTCGGAGCCTGAGTCTGTGGCTTGATCGGAGCCTGATCCTGCTACTTGTTCGCAGCCTGATTCTGCGGCTCGGCCGTATACCAGTGCTGAGGCGGCAAGCTAACGCTTACGGTATTGAATGGGGGACATACCGGTTATTTTTTTGAATGCGGTGCTAAAATAATGCTGGGTTTCGTAGCCGGCCTGCTGCGAAATTTCCTGAATGGTCATATCGCTGCCCTGCAGCAGCTCAATCGCCGTTTTCATGCGGGTATACGTAAGATGGCCGATAAACGAGCGGCCCGTTTCCTGTTTGAACAGCCGGCTCAGATAAACAGGGGAGACGTTTAAAACGCGCGCGGCCTGCTCCAGCGATATACGCTGATCCTTATGGTTGGCAGCAATCCATGCCTTGGCCTGCTTGATAAGCGGCGAAAGCTTCAGCTCCTGCTGTATGGATGCTTTGGCTTGCTGGTAAACGAAATGAATACCGTCCATGTCTTGGCCGTTATGCGCAAGACCGGAGTGGATGCGAATGTTCAGGAAGGACTGCACCGACTGTTTAATATGCTCTAACAGCTTGGACGAAGGCGCATGACGGAGCATAAAAACAAGATATCCGTCGTAATCCCGAAAATGGATGCAGCCTTCTTCGTCGTTCCTTTCTTGCGCAAAACATTCCAATGCGATATTTTCGATGGCAAACAAAAGCAATTGGCGATCCCGCTGGGAATAAAGCATTTCGCCGCTGGCAAGCTCAGGCCACAGAATCACGCATACAGCGGACAGGCTGCTTTGCGGCAAATCAAGAAACAGCAGCTGCTCGCGAATTTCATCCAGGCTAAGCTCGCCGCTCATCCATTCCAGGCAAAAGCGGTCCCGCAGCAAATCAATATGTTTTTCGATTTGGCGAGATGCCGATTGCAGCAGCTTTTTTTGCGTATAATCATTGTCCAGCTTGGCAATGACGGAAGCCAGCACCTGGTTTAAATTATCCGGGTTAATCGGCTTGAGAATATAGCCCGCAACCTCGAATTTAATTGCTTCCTGAGCGTAGGCAAATTCGTCATGACCCGTGATGATAACCATTTTGCACGCCGGCAGCTTCTCCCGAATATGGCGAATAAGCGTCAACCCGTTCATGATCGGCATGCTAAGGTCGACCAGCACGATATCTGCCGATTGCGCCAAAGCCAATTCAAGCGCCTCTTCGCCATCCTCGGCTTCACCTGCAGGAGCCAGATTTAATTCATCCCATTGGATGACGGAACGGATCCCTTCCCGAATAATAACTTCATCATCTGCAATAACGACCTTCCATTTGCCGTTTATGTGCCATCCCTCCCCCGGGCCTTTAATACAGGATGCCTCAGTGTTACGGTTGTGCCGCAGCCAGCTGCGCTGTCCACCGAAATGCCGTACGCCATACCGAAGCCAAGCTGCATTCTTTCCTGGACATTCCGTAGCCCGTAGCCGATGCGGCTGCCGTTTAACGTTAGCTCCTCGCTGCCAATGGACTCTTCACGGTCATCCAGCGGCAGAACCAAGCTTTGCCTCAAATGCTGGAGCTTTTCATCCGTCATGCCTGCGCCGTCATCCTCGATAACAAGCATCAGATATCCTCCCAGAAGGGTGACCCGAATGCCGATATAGCCGGGACCGCGCCGTTCCTTGATGCCGTGATAAATGGCATTTTCGACAATAGGCTGCAGGATAAGCTTCAGCACAGTGAGATTCCTGCAATTATCGTCCATATGAATGCTGTAATTCAGCTTGTCTTTATATCTGGTTTTCTGGATTTTTAAATAGTTGCCGATATGATCCAGCTCATCCTCCAGCGGAATAAGCTCTTGCCCCTTGCTTAAGCCTAGGCGGAACAGCTTGGACAAAGCCTCGACCATTTCAGTCGCTTCCCGGGCTCCGTCCTTGCGGGCAAGCCATTGGATCGTATCCAGCGTATTGTACAGAAAATGCGGCTGGATATGGGCTTGCAGGCTTCTAAGCTCAGCCTCCCGTTTTTTGCGCTGTTCCAGCTCCACCTGGCTTAAGAGGCGGTTGATCTGGATCAGCATTTTGTTGAAGCTGCGTCCCAACAGCCCGATTTCGTCGGAGCGTTCGCCGCTCATGCGCAGACTCATGTTGCCCTCCTCAACCTTGCGAACGACAGAGGCAAGCTGCGTAATAGGGCGTGATATCGAATTGGACAAAAAGTAAGACGCTGTAATGCCCAGCATGCAGACGACAAAAACGAATAAAACCAGATATAAATTGATATCCTTGATTTCCTGCAGCATATCCTGCAGAGGGAAAACGCCTACGGTCGTCCAGTTGGTAAAGGAAGACTTTTGGTAAATAAACTGGAGCTTTTCGCCGTTTACTTCACGGGCTAGCATATTGGAGGCATTCGCCGACATCGCTTCGGATAATGGCTTGCCGATCGTTACGGCATGTCCCGGCGCATAGATGGAATTCCCTTGTTCGTCGATAACGACCAGATACCCGCGTTTGCCCAGCTTGACGTCGCGCACTGTTTCGGCGATAGCCCTAAGCTTGAGGTCGATGATGACGACCCCTTTATTGGTGCCTGTATCGGGGTCCTGAATAGCCCGGACGACTGAAATCAGCTCGTTTTCCTTATAGTTCGCATGAGTAATGACATTACGGTTGACCGGTCTCCCGATCATTTTAAAAATGCCTTTGGCCGCTACGGCTTCGTGGTACCAATATTCTTCCGTCAAATTGCTGTTGCCTCTCGCGTACATTTCATTGCTCAAATAATGGCCGTCGGCGCTAACGACCATGATGCCTGCTATTTCGGAATATAGCGTCGTAAAGCCCTGCAGAAATTTGAAAACGCGGTATCGGTCTTCATCCCTTGTGATGGAGAGATGCCCCTCACTCAAAAACGTCTGCACCTCCGGGTTCATCGCAACAAAATAGGATACATTCTGAATATTGGCCGTGTGCGCGTCCAGCGATTTGTTCACATTGCCTATGAGCTGAAGCGTCTGCTGGTTGGCTTGCTTTTCCAGCATATTGCTTACGGTCAATGAAAATAAAAAAGTGATACAAAGCGAAGGCAGGATGCTGATCAGCAAAAAGTGGACAATCAGCTTGTTGCGTATCGGCCAATTGTTAAGCTGCAGTCTCTCCCGCAGCATTACGGTTATACTCGGCATCATGGACATTCCCTCATTTGGCGTAAAAATGATCGACGTTATCGACGGTCACAACCGTTACGCCAGTATCGACGTAATTCGGAACGGGCGAAACATTGGCGCCTCTCCAGTCTGGCATCGGCTCCACGAGCTGATGGTTCAGGTGAAACAGCTGCATGAGCGACCAATACCCCATGCTCCAGGTGCCCTGGGCGATTGTTGCCGAAACGGTGCCGCTTTTGATCATATCCAGCGTGCCCTTATCGGTATCGAAGCAAATGACGGTCAGCTTGCCCTGCAGGCCGGCCGCATAAACGGCGTTGCCTACGCCAACGCCGCCGCTGGCTTCTGTAACAAATATGCCGCTCAGATCGGCATAGCTCGAGATCATATCCAGCGTTTTTTGCTCCGACACAAGCTGGTCGCCCTTGCCGTCCTCGATGGCGACAAGCTCCATATCGGGAAATTCGCGTTCAATCGTTTCCTTAAAGCCCTTTGTCCGCTGCTGATGGTTTAGCTGATTGGGATGCGTAATAATGCCGAATTGTCCTTTGCCGCCCGACATGGCGGCCATTTGCCTCGCTGCCGTTACGCCTGCTTCATAATTGTTTGTGCCGATAAAAGAATAAGCCTTGCTGTCCGGCGCGTCCGCATCGAACATAACGACAGGGATACCGGCTTCAACCGCCTTCTGGATCGCATCGTTAAGCACCTCAGAGTCGATGGCGCTGACGGCGATTCCCGCAGGTTTGCGGGCGATAACCTGCTCCAGCACGATGACTTCCTCCTGGGCGTCGTATTGGGTCGCCCCCCGGTATTCCACGGAAACGTTCAGCGTTTCGGCCGCATCCTCAAAGCCCTTCAGCACGTTTTTCCAATAATCAATGCCGCTTAAAAAATTGACCATCACGTATTTTTCGTCCAGACCGCCGCGCAATCCGGCTTCCTGCTCGCTGTACGACGAATCGTTGCCCCGGAAGTGGGCCACGTATAAATAAGCGAGCAGCGTCAAAATAAGAATGAGATACAGGAGAAGAAGCTTTTTCATGCGCGGTCCTCCGGCCAGATGTTGGATTGTAAACGTTTTAAATAACAGTTTTAGAGCTAGTATAGCACAGCGATTCAGACTGTTCAGGAGGATTTATTTTTGTTGTAGATATCAAAAGCGACGGCCAGCAGGAGCACAAGACCTTTGATGCCTTGCTGATAATCAATGCCTAGGCCAACAAGCGACATGCCGTTGTTCATGACGCCCATGACGAGGCCGCCGACGATTGCGCCAATGACTGTGCCAACGCCTCCGGTGGCGGATGCGCCGCCGATAAAGGCAGCGGCAATAGCATCCAGCTCAAAGTTGACGCCCGCCTTCGGGGTCGCGGCATTTAATCTGGCCGCAAATACTAGCCCGGCCAACGCGGCCATTACGCCCATGTTGACGAAAACCCAAAAGGTCATTTTTTTCGTTTTGATGCCCGACAGGCGGGCGGCTTTTTCGTTGCCGCCAAGCGCGTAAATATGACGGCCCATAATGGTGCGGCGCATGATAAACGTATAGAAAACGATGAGCGCAAACAGAAGCACGAATATATTGGGCAACCCTTTGTAGGACGCTAGCAAAAAGGCAAAATAATTCAGGATCGCTACCAGGATCGCAAGCTTAACGATCATGAAAACAGGGGGCAGTACCTCCAGCTTGTAGCGCTGGTCGAGCAGCCGCTTGCGCCAGTCCATTACAATTAACAGGAGCGAGAGGCCAATCCCGATCAGAATCGTGACAAAGTGAAGACTACCGCTGCCAAAGGTTGGAAGGAAGCCCGTGCTGATTGCGCGAAAGCCGTCAGGAAACGGAGCCACCGATTTGCCGTCCAGTACCAGCATGGTCAAACCTCGGAACAGCAGCATGCCGGCTAACGTGACTATAAAGGAGGGAATTCGCACGTATGCGATCCAGAAGCCGTGCCAGGCTCCAACAGCCGCTCCAATCAGAAGTGATAAAATAATAGCTAAACTGAAATGAATGTGGAGATTTACCATCATAATGGCGGACACGGCGCCTACAAAGGCGGCAACGGAGCCTACCGACAAATCGATATGCCCGGTTATGATGACAAGCAGCATACCTATGGCCAGAATGAGAATGTAGCTGTTTTGCAGCACCAGATTGGTAATGTTGAGCGGCCTTAACAAGGTTCCATCCGTTATGATCTCAAAAAACAGCATGATCAGCGCTAAAGCAATAAACATGCCGTATTGTCTGATATTGCTTCGAAATAGTTTTTTCACCGAATCCAGCATCGGCTAATCCCGTCCTCTCGTCATGTACTTCATCAGAAGCTCCTGCGTGGCTTCTTCCCTCGCGACCTCGCCGGTTATTCGTCCTTCATTCATGACGTAGATCCGGTCGCACATGCCAAGAAGCTCGGGCAGCTCCGAAGAAATCATAAGCACGCTTTTGCCTTGGGAGGCCGCATCGTGAATGATGGAATAGATTTCAAACTTGGCGCCAACGTCGATACCGCGCGTTGGTTCATCCAGAATCAGCAGCTCGGGCTCGGTAAATATCCATTTGCTAAGCACGACCTTCTGTTGATTGCCGCCGCTTAGATTACCTGTTTTCTGATGAACGCTAGGCGTCTTGATCGCCATTTTTTCCCGGTAGCGTTCCGCCTCCACCAGTTCCTGATGGTCGTTTACCAAATAGCGGCGCGATATGCTGGAGAGATTGGCAAGCGAGATATTGCTTTTGATATCCTGCATAAGAATCAGGCCGTATTCCTTGCGGTCCTCGGTTACGTAGGCAATGCCGGCTTCAATCGCAGCGGAAATGGTAGGCACCTTGACGGGACTGCCGTTTTTCAGAATCGTCCCGCTAATTTTCTGGCCGTAGCTTTTACCGAAAAGACTCATCGCCAATTCTGTTCGGCCCGCGCCCATCAAGCCTGCAATACCGACGATTTCTCCCTTGCGGACGTTCAGGCTGGCTCTGTCCACCATGATGCGTTCACTTTGCACGGGATGGTAAACGGTCCAATCCTTGATTTCAAAACCGATATCCCCGATTGTTGGGGTGCGGAGAGGATAACGATGCGTCAAGTCCCGTCCAACCATGCCTTGAATGATTCGCTCCTCTGAAATGTTTTCTTCATGGACGTTTAAGGTCTCGATTGTTTTTCCATCCCGCAATATGGTGATGGAATCCGCCACCTTCATAATTTCATTCAGCTTGTGGGAAATAATGATGGAGGTAATGCCCTGCCCCTTGAACGACAGCAGAAGGCGCAGCAGGTTTTCGCTGTCCTCTTCATTTAATGCGGCAGTTGGTTCGTCCAAAATAAGCAGCTTTACTTCCTTCGACAACGCTTTGGCGATTTCCACAAGCTGCTGCTTGCCTACGCCAAGCGAGCCGGCCTTTACGGAAGGTTTTTCATCCAGCCCGACCGTCTTCAGCAGCTCTCTGGTCTCCAGCTCTGTTTTGTACCAGTCGATAATGCCGTGTCTGGAGCGTTCATTGCCCAAAAAAATGTTTTCGGCTACGGAAAGCTGCGGAATCAGAGCCAGCTCTTGATGGATAATGACGATACCCTTTTTTTCGCTGTCAGAAATAGTGCGAAATCGGCAGGTTTCGCCCTTGAACAGAATATCGCCTTCATAGGCGCCAAACTCGTATACGCCGGACAGCACCTTCATCAAGGTTGATTTTCCCGCGCCGTTTTCGCCCATAAGGGCATGGATTTCGCTTTCTTTAACCTTTAGATTAACGTTTTCCAGAGCTTTTACGCCGGGAAAGGTTTTGGTAATCGCCTGCATTTCCAGTAGGTTTGATGCCATGGTCTACCCGCTCCTTGATAGAGGTTGTTCAAAAAGTCCACCTTCCATTACGAAGCATGCCTAGCGGCATGGCCGGCGTCGAATAAGGCATTCAGCCGACATGTACTAATGGCGCTTTGCGGGGATAAACAAATGATTCGGCGCGTTGCGGCGCCAAATCACTTGTCGATTCCCTCATAGAGTTGCAAATGCGGCTTACTTCAAATCGCCCTCCTGATAGTACCCGGAATCCACCAAAATTTCCTTGTAGTTGCTGATGTCGACCGATACGGGCTCCAGCAGGAAGGAAGGGACGACCTTAACGCCGTTATCGTACGTTTTTGTATCGTTGATTTGCGGCTCCTTGTTTTCCAGAACGGCTTCCGCCATGCTGGCGGCCACTTTGGCTAATTCACGCGTATCCTTGAAAATAGTGGATGTTTGCTCTCCGGCAATAATGGATTTGACGGATGCCAGCTCTGCGTCCTGACCGCTGATGACCGGCATTGGTTTATCGGAGGAACCGTAGCCAACGCCTTTTAATGAAGAAATAATGCCGATGCTGATGCCGTCGTACGGCGACAATACCGCGTGCACGTCGTCAGTGGTGTAGTTGGCGCTCAGCAGGTTATCCATGCGGGCTTGGGCGGTTGCTCCGTCCCACCGCAGCGTCGCTACTTGCTCCATCGACGTTTGTCCGCTTTTGACCACCAGCTTGCCGCTGTCGATATAGGGCTGAATGACGCTCATAGCGCCATTGAAGAAGAAGTAAGCATTGTTGTCATCGGGAGAACCGGCAAATAGCTCGATGTTAAATGGGCCTTTGCCGTCCTCAACGCCCAGCTTGTCGATCAGGTAGGAGGCTTGCAGCACGCCAACCTTAAAGTTGTCGAAGGTGGCGTAATAGCTGACATGCTCCGAATTTCGGATCAGCCGGTCGTAAGCGATTACAGAAATGTTTTCGTCTGCGGCTTTCTGCAGCACATCCGTCAGCGATTCGCCGTCGATTGCCGCGATGACGAGTACGCTTGCACCTTTTGTAATCATATTTTCGATTTGGGATACTTGGTTTTCGATAACGTCTTCTGCGTATTGCAAGTCGACTGAATAACCTAGCTCCTCAAAAACCTTCTTCATGTTTGCGCCGTCGTTGACCCAGCGCTCCGATGATTTGGTTGGCATTGCAATGCCGATACTGCCTTTCCCGCCTGCGGAGCCTGCCGGGTCGTCAGAGCCTCCCGAACCCGAACCTCCGGTTCCGCCATTTCCTGAACCTCCATTCCCGCCATTGGCCGAGCATGCAGCCAGTGCAAAAACAAGCAAGATCGTTAACAAACTGCTCCACATCGTTTTTTTCATTTTCCGAAAACCCCTCTTCCCATAAAATGTAATGAATTGGAATTGCATCTTTAGTGTAGCGGGGGGAGGGGGGAGCTGTATTTCGACTGGTTTGACCTGTTTTTATAATTTTTTAACCTTGCGAACGACAAACAGCCCCATAAATGGGGGGCTGGATGAGTGCTTAATGAGTGGCAGGATAATTGACGGACAGGGTGTTGAATGAGTGACTGGATGAGCAGCGGATAAGTGACGGGAACTGGCTGCACGGTAACGGACGCACAGCGAAACTACGCCAAAGCGCTCTATGAAACGCGCAGTGAAACGTACACTAAAGCGATCTACGAAATGCACAGCGAAGCGCTCACCAAAACGCACAGCAAAAAGGAGCTTGCGGACACGACCGCAAGCTCCTTGCTTTGAATAATGTTTTTCCTGTAAATTGATTTGTCCCTGCAAAAAGGGTGGTTCCTGCAAAAAAAGGTTGGTTCCTGTATAGAAGACTTGTTTTGAAAAAAATCAGTTCTTAAAAAAGTCCAACGAATGAATAATTGCTCAATGATTTGGCAACGATCACTTATTTGGCAGCGATTGCTTTATCTGCGCTGACGGCAATGTTGTAGACGTACATGCCGGTGCCGTCCCCGATGTAGTAATTATGCACGCGGTTGTTGACCGGAACCATCTTTGCTCTATAAAGGGTCGGGAATACCGGAACCTCCTGAACCATCAGCTCCTGCCATTCCTTATACACTTTAAGACGGTATTCCTTGTCGAAAGCTTTTTCGGAGAGTCCTTCTGCCAGCAAGCGGTCGTTTTCTTCGCTCGCATAGCGGGAGAAGTTGTAAATTGCTTCGCGTCCATACAGTCCTGCGGGATCGACGTCAATGCCTACTCCCCAAGCAGCCTGATAGACATCGACGGCCGGGTCATCCTCGCCCGTATCTCCAACACGGTTATAGAAAGCGTTAAATTCAATCATTTCTAGCTTTACATTCAGGCCGATTTCCTTCCATGCCTGCACGTAATAGCGGGACAGCGGCTCTGCGATTTCCGAACCGGTCATGGAGATGAAGGTGATCGTCAGCTCGCTTCCGTCAGGTTTAGTCCGGAAATCGCCATTCATCTTGTATCCGGCATCGTCCAGCAGCTTTTTGGCTGCCTCAGGATCATAGGTCACGCCGGGATTGGAGGCATCGTGATACTCCGGGTGGGATGGAGGGATGAGCGTTGTGGCGTTCCAGCGCAAGCCATTGTAGAATTGCTTGCCCACCGCATCATTGTCCACGGCCATCCACATTGCTTTACGCAAGTTGACGTCGCTCATCTTGGCGTCCGGATTTGGCTTTACCTTATTAGCTGCCGCATCCCATGTTCCCAGCTTAAAGCCGATATACGTATAGGCGCGGTCAACGGCGCCAAGCCATTCAACGTTGGACAAACCTGCGTTGTCCGGGAACTGGTCGACGGGGAAGGAGCCGACTATATCGACGCCGCCTGTTTTGATTTCCTGAACAACGTTGGAGGGATTAACGACCCGCAGCACAACCTTGTCAAGCTTTGGCTCGCCGCGCCAATAATCCGGGTTTTTGACAAAAACGACAGATTCGCCCGGCACAATGCTTTCAACCTTGAATGGCCCGATACCTACCGGTTTTTGACGAACTGCCGCCGAAGCCGACATCTCCTTAACGGGAATGTCCTTGAAAATATGTTTGGCCAGAGGATAGCTCCATATGCCGCCCGTAATAAGGGACGGGTTGGATTCGATGTATGTAATTCGCAGCTGCTTGTCGCTCAAAACCTCGATCCCCGAAATTTTATCCGCTTTGCCGTCATGGTATTCCGCCATGCCTTGAACATTGATCATACCGGCGTCATAACGGGGGCCGTCATAATCGGGATGGCCGATAACTTCATGCGCGAATTCCCAATCCTCGGCAGTAAGAGGAGTTCCGTCCTGCCAGTTTACATTATCCCGGATCGTAAAGGTGAAGGTTCGTCCGTCCTCCGAAACCTCGTAGGTGGCAGCGCCGTCATTGGTGTACACATAGCTGGCGTCCCAGGTCAGCAGAGGCTCGTCGAACCAGCCAAGCACCTCGACGTCGGGCTGGCCGCTGTAGAAGTTAAAATTAAGCGTCCCGGCAAACGGAGTGTCTGATACGAGACCGTAATTAAGCGTACCCCCTGCAATAGCTTCCCCTTCATTGGTTTTGATGTTGTTGAAATCGCTGACGTTGAACAAACCGTCCTCATTGCTTTCCGGAGCCGCTGCTGACGCAGACGGGGACGGGGATGTTTCGGTCGTGCCTGTTGGAGAAGCGGATGGCTCGCTACCCCCTTTGTTGGAGCAAGCGGAAAGAACAACAATAACAGCAAGCATGACAGGAAGCACAAGCTTAGTGAAGCGGTGGTTGAGCATGAAGCGTTTCCTCCTTTATCCTCTTCTTTGTCTTGCGTCGGCGGCGCGTTTCAGCGCTTGGCCTACATTATTTATACTCAACATCAGCACCAGAATCAGTGAGGATGCAGGTAACCAGATCCACGGTCTGCTTTCCAGCGTTTGCGCATTGCGAGCATAGCTGACGAGTGTTCCAAGGCTTGGCGTATCCTCGGGGAAACCGAAACCGAGGAAGCTTAACCCGGATTCTAGGCCGATATTGGCAGCTAGATTCAAGGTCATGGACACGATAATGATCGAGCTGAGATTGGGCAGGACATGCTTGAAAATAATGCCGGCATGCGAGGTGCCCACTGTCCGCGAAGCTTTGATATAATCAAGCTCCCGTTCCTGAAGCGCTTTGGATCGGATGAGTCTGGCAATCCCCATCCAGAGAAATGCCGTCATGATGAGGGTGAAGGAATATATGCTGTATTTGGGGACTACGGCGATAAAGGCAATAACAATCATGAGAAACGGCAGGATCAGAAAAAAATCAACCACTCTCATAAAAAAATTGTCGATCATGCCGCCAAAATAGCCCGAAATGACACCGATTGAAATGCCGATGATTCCAGTAAGCATAGTGACGAGAAACGCGATCGTTAATGAGTTTCGGGTTCCAATGATCAACTGGCCAAAAATGTCTCTTCCGCCGTAATCAGTCCCCAGCCAATGCTCGGCCGAGGGCGCCTTGTTAAGCGCAAATAAATCAACCCTGACAATTTGCTCCTGATCCAGCACAAGTGACGTGATATAGACAAAGGCAGTGACAATGACAATAAAAATCAAGGAAACAAGCGCAATTTTGTCACGTACAATTTCTCGCCACAAAATATTCAGACTGGATGGGCTTCTGGCCGCAAAAGCTTCGCCTTGCGACAACGTAACTTCGTTTGGCGGTGGATTAATCATGGGCACAGCCTCCTTTCCAAAATGGTTTATTTGATTCGGATACGCGGATCGACCAAGCCAAGAATCAAATCGGATATAAGCGCCCCCAAAATAGAGGCGATGCCATAAAGCAGAATAATCGTGATCATCACGCTGAAATCCCGCAGCAGAATGGAGCTGAAGAACAGCTCGCCCATGCCGGGATAACTAAAGATGCTTTCAATAAAGATCGTTCCGCCAATGAGTCCCGTCAGCTCGTACCCGAAAAAAGCGGCGATCGGCAGCAGGGCATTTCGCAAAATATGACGGTTATAGATGCGCGATTCGGAAGCGCCCTTGGCGCGAGCTGTATGTATGAAATCTCTGTGCTTGATGTCGATGATTTCGCTGCGCAGCAGCTGAACGGTCGTAACGGTCGTGATTAGCGCCATGGAGGTTGCGGGCAGGAGCAAATGATAAATTTTGCTGATGACAAAAGCCAGCGTGCCAGGTTCAAGTCCCGGCGTCACACTTCCGCTCGTCGGAAACCAGCCTATCTTGAAGCCGAATAGCCAGAGCATAAGCAGAGCAAAAATAAACAGCGGCGCAGCAAAGCCCAAATAGGTATACCCCGTAATCAGCCTGTCGCTTAATGTATCGTTGTAACGGCCGCTTGTAATGCCAAGCGGAATAGCGATCAGATATGTCAGGATCAAGGTGGCCAGCGACAGCCAGACGGTATTGGAAATTCGTTCCCCAATGAGATCAAGCACCGGCATTTTGAAGCGGAAGGACTGGCCAAAATCGCCCTGAAGCGCTTTGGTGATCCAATCCCAATATTGAATATGCCAGGGATTGTTCAATCCAAGCTTTTCGCGCTGCGATTCTATAACGGCGGGATCCACGCTGGGGTCCAGCAGACCGGTCAATGCGTCTCCCGGCATTTGCTTGGCCAGCAAAAAAACAAGAATGCTGAGCAAAATAATTTGCGGAACCATAATGCCGAAGCGTCTCGTAATCGTTTTTCCCATCAGCGGCCTCCCGTTCCTTGCGCGGCCGCGTAATGCGTCCCGGCAATATGCTGAAGAGGATAAGCCAATCCTTCTTGATCAAAATAACGATGGTAGGACGTCTGGAATTCCTCCGCTATCGCTTCACGCTCCCGAGCGCGTTTCTCTCGTTCCGACGGTTCCTTCACGGGAATGGCGGACAACAGGCGTTTAGTGTAAATATGCTGGGGATTGCTGAACAGCTCGTCGGACGAACCTTGCTCGACGTATCTGCCCCGGTACATAATTCCGATCTGGTCGCACATATGCTTGATGATGCCGAGGTCATGGCTGATGAACAAATAGGATAGATTTAATTCCTTTTGAATGTCCTTCATAAAATTGAGCACCTGTGCCTGAACGGATAAATCCAGCGCGGACACGGGCTCGTCGGCAATAATGAGCTTGGGCTTCAGCGCTATCGCTCTGGCAATGCCGATTCGCTGACGCTGGCCGCCGGAAAATTCATGCGGATATTTATAAATGCTGTCTGCGCTGATGCCGACCTGCGCGAGCAGCTGCTGCACCTTCGCAAGCTCTTCCTTTGGAGACAGCCGTTCAAAATTGCGAAGAGGCTCGGCAACAATATCTAATACTCGTTTTTTGGGATTAAGAGAAGAATAGGGATCTTGAAAAATCATGCCGATATTGCGGTCGAAGGTTATTTTTCCCCTGCGCCGTTCCATTGTCAGGTCCCGCCCGTTAAACGTGATGTTGCCCGAGGTGAGGGGATTCAGGCCGATGATGGCTCTGCCCGTCGTTGTTTTGCCTGAGCCGGATTCGCCCACGAGACCATATGTTTGTCCTTCTTCTATGCAAAAGCTGATGCCGTCGACGGCCTTAAATGGTTTTCTTTTGCGCGACAGCAAGCCGGAGCGTCCATAAAAATGAACCTTGAGGTCCTTTATATCAAGAAGCGCCATTCCGGATATCCTCCTCTCCGGGAAACCAGAAGTTCTTATAACAGGTGCATCTGACAAAATGGCCGGGAGACAGCTCGTGCATCTGCGGATTTTCCTCATGCGAGCTTTCCCCGATCCAGGGAATGCGGAAACGAAAGCGGCAGCCTTGCCGCGGCAGGTGCTTCAAGGACGGGACGACGCCTTGTATCGAATAGAGCTTTGTTTTTGGTGTGTCTGCCGATGGAATTGAACGAAGAAGCGAACGGGTGTAGGGATGTCTGGGGTCTGACAATAACGTATGGATATCGGCAATTTCTACAATTTGTCCTCCGTACATGACGGCAACGCGGTCGGCCATTTCCGCAACGACTCCAATATCATGCGTAATGAGGATAATGCCCGCTCCGATATCGTCCTTCAGATTCCTGATCAGATCCAGAATTTGAAGCTGGATCGTTGCGTCCAGCGCCGTTGTTGGCTCGTCTGCGATCAATAGCTTGGGTTCGTTGGCAATTGCAATGGAAATAACAATTCTTTGCCTCATGCCGCCCGATAATTCATGAGGGTAGCTGCTTGCGATAACGTCTGGCTGCAAAATGCCAACCGAGTTGAGCAGCCCGATCACCTTGCGTTTACGCTCCTTTTTTGACATGTCAGGTTGATGGAGGATAAGAGCCTCTTCGATTTGATCTCCGACGGTCATAAGCGGATTAAGCGCGGACAACGGGTCCTGAAAAATCATGCCGATATGCTTTCCGCGCAGCTTGTTTAACTCATTGGGGCTCAATGAATTGAGATTATGGCCTTCAAAGGCGATGCTCCCTTCGCTTTTGGCCCGTGCATGCAAACCCATGATAGAAAAGGCAAGCGCGCTTTTTCCCGAGCCTGACTCTCCAACAATGGCAACCACCTCATTAGGCTTTATGCTTAGTGATACGTCGTCCACTGCTGCGTAATAGTGATCTTCAATCTTGAAGGATGTCGTTAAATGCTGGATAGTTAAGAGCTCATTTTGCAATGGAATCCCTCCTTGATTATGGGCAGAGCAAAAAGAACAGCTGATGTAATGGGAGCATTCATGAGGACTGCACTGCTGTAAAGCGTTATTAAATTAATATTCTAAACTTTCAGAATAATCAGAATATACATGGTGTATGTGGCTGCAGTGAATGGGTTGATTGAGGTTTTATAGTGTGGGATGAATTTGTTAAGTAGTTTAACATACAAAAGATGGGAAAGAAATGGTTTTCGTAAAAAATTTGAAAAAATAGTTAATGAGAGGGGAAACTGCTGGAGGGAATGATTAATTTCAAGCCGCTTCACGGTAAATATGTTAAGATAATGTGAATGAGAGGCAGTGCGGATGAAGGAGAATGAAAGGGGCCGTCAAGCGTGGAAAGAGTAGAAAAAGATGAGCATGCAACTTCTTCATATTTGATTCATAACGGTTTCATTGTTTTGGAGGAAGCCGTAGTAAAAGGCGCCCTTGTTGTGCAAGGAAGCCGCATAGCTGCGGTGCTGGAGCGAGAAGAGGATGAAAGGGCATGGCGCTTCTCACATCCCCATGCAGCGGTTATTGATGCAGAAGGCGGCTACATTTTGCCCGGTTTGATCGACATTCATTGCGACGCTATCGAGAAGGAAGTACAGCCAAGACCGGGAACGCTGTTTCCTCTGGAGCTGGCTTTGCTGGAGTTTGAACGAAAGCTGCCGGTGCATGGCATCACGACCATGTATCATTCCTTGTCGCTTGGCGTCGGGCTTAGCTTGCGCGGCGATCATTTGCTGACCGGCATGGTAGACCTTATTCATCAGTACAATAAAGAACGGGCAATGATTCGCAATCGGATTCATCTGCGCTTTGAGGTATCGTATCATGCCGGATTACCCATTGTTGAACAATATGTGGAGGATGGACGTATTCATTATTTGTCCTTTATGGATCATTCCCCGGGCCAGGGGCAATATCATGCGCCGGGTTCATTTCAGCGTTATGTCATGAAAAATCAAGGAATTACGCTGGATGAGGTAGCCCCCATCGTAGACGAGCTGATGGAGCGCAGGGCGCAAATCGACTGGAGCAGACTGTCCGGACTTGGCAATACTGCTGCGTTGAAGGGCATTCCTGTTGCTTCTCATGACGATGATTCCCCGGAGCGGGTGCAGGCGATGGAAGCATGCGGCATGACGGTTAGCGAATTTCCAATCAATATGGAAACCGCACGTTTTGCGGCGGAGAGGGGAATTCAGGTATGCGTCGGCGCTCCCAATGTTGTGCGGGGAGGATCGCATGACAACAATTTGAACGCCGAAGACGCCGTGAAGGCCGGGGCGGCGAGCCTGCTGTGCTCGGACTATCATCCCTCATCGCTGCTAGTCTCTGTGTTCAAGCTGGCCGGAACGGATGGCTCCCGTTTGCCGGAAGCCGTAAAGATGGCTGCCCTGAATCCAGCTATAGCAATGGGCACGGACCGCGACTTTGGCTCAATAAAACCCGGCAAAGCCGCTGATATGATTGTGGTCCATTTTTACCGTGGACTGCCATGGGTGAGCCGCACCATCGTAGACGGACAATGCGTCTACAGCGCCCAGACAAGACCGTTAAAATAAGGTAACAACAGAAACAGGGCAAATGCCAGAACAGCCAGTGAAAGATAACAGGAGGCTTTATTATGTTAGCAACAGATCATTTTATTTCATCCCTGCTTGGCCAATACGATTGGCTGCTGAGGATTCTCGTAGCTTCGTTTCTCGGTTTTATGATCGGCCTGAACCGGACCCACAAGCATAAGCCTGCAGGCGTAAAAACGTATATGTACGTAACTGCGGCTTCGGCACTTATTACGATTGTTTCCATTCAAAGCGTAACGCTGTACGCCGGGATGAGGGAGCATACCATGATGGACCCGATGCGGCTTGCGGCGCAAATCGTGACCGGCCTAGGCTTTATCGGAGCTGGCGTCATTCTCAAAAACGGGGTCAAGGTTGTTGGATTAACCTCGGCGGCCATGATTTTTTTCTCAGGAGGCATCGGCATCGGAATTGGCGCGGGCTTTTATACGCTGATTGTGTTTGCTCTTATCGTTACTTCAATTTTTGTCAGAATAGGTGAATGGATTGAAAAGCGGGGGGAAAAAAGAGGCGGCAGGGATAGAGACAAACGCGAGGAGGAAAGCGAAGTCAGCGAGGCGGAGTAGGCTGATGGCCGGTATGACGGCAAAGTGTCTAGCGGCAGGCGGCTTGCAGCAGGTTTCTGTTGTCTCTTCTTGCTTAATGTGTTTTTTTTTGCAAAACGGGCAAAACAACTCCTGTGAGGAGTCAGTTTTGCCCGTTTTTTCTAGTACGTGCCTGTAAGGCTGTGCAAGATGACCTTGAGGGGCAGACATCTCCTAGCCTTGCTTGTTATGGAGATGCTGGTATAGCGTATCGACCATGTGATTGTGGTCGGTATCGCCGGTTTCCTTCCAGATCATTTCGAACAAGACGCCAAGCCCCGGAAGAGCCCGTTCATCATGACCGACCGAACCTTCAATAACTTCATTTAGCTGCTCGCGGGAATTATTTTGTACGCGATTTAAAATGGCTTGGCGAAGATCGATGTTTTCCAACCGGATTACCTCCTGTTGTGTTCATACTTGCTCCTTTATGATGTCCCCGCGGATTGAATTTATTCGGTTCGAGATGGCTGTGGTATAATGGGAATATTGGATTTAGGTGATTGGATATAGGCGGTTGGCCGGGAAAGGGTTATGGATAAAATGACAAATCATTTACATATTGCTTCGCAAAGCAATGAACGGGTAAAAGGCTGGGCAGGTCTGTTGGAAAAAAAACAGCGGGATCAGCGTGGGGAATATCTGATTGAAGGCATTCATCTGGTGATGGAGGCTATTTTGTGCAAAGCGGATATTTCCGTTATTGTTTACGACGCGGATAAGGGGGTTCCTCGCGAGCTTCAGTCAGAGCCTTACGCGTCAGCCGCCGCTTCTCAGGAATGGATTTCCGCATCGCGCGCCGTCATGAGCAAGTGCAGCGATACGGATACCCCGCCGCCAGTGTTTGCGGTCGTTCGCAAGCCGAAACCGGGACTTTCCGCCCTGTTTCGGCCGCATTGTCTGGTCATCGGTCTTGACGGGTTAAGCGATCCCGGCAATGTAGGGACGATCATCCGCAGCGCGGATGCCGTTGGCGCCGATGCTGTTATTTTGGGCAAAGGCACTGTGGATTTATACAATCCCAAAACGGTGAGATCGAGCATGGGATCGATCTTCCACCTGCCTATTATCGAAGGCGATTTGGCAGAGCTTATCCCGCAAGGCAAGGAGCGGGGAATCGCAATGGCTGGCACAAGCCTTCAGGCGGCAAAAAATGTATACGATTGCGATTGGCGCCGATCCGTTTGGCTCATTATGGGCAATGAATCCCGCGGACTTTCACCGCAAACGGAAGCCGCTTTGGACGAAGCGGTCATTATCCCCATGCCGGGACAAGCGGAGTCGCTGAACGTAGCGATGGCGAGCACCATTATGCTGTACGAGGCTTTGCGGCAGCGGAAATTTTATACCTAAATAAAGCTTCTATCCGCTATCGGATATCACGGAAATCCCGTGTTGAATATTGTCACAAGCAGCCTAGTACGTGGTTTCTGTATGAGTGGGTTTTCAAAAAGATATAGAGGCGACGCAAAATGAAGCTACACAATTTCTCAGCGACGGCATAAATTAAATCAATTATGGCTCCCAACTAGGGGCCGTTTTTTTTTTTTTGACCAAGCACATGTTATAAGTTTGAGAGAGTACGTATAAAAAAAAGGGGATTGACTTTTTTAAAGGTTCAGGGGGGGTATTGACAGGCGTGTGATATGATTAAAAAGTTGAAAAATTCTTCTCCTTTTTTGAGAGAGAATTGAATAAACAAACGAAAGGAGCTTCAAACATGAAAAAATCTCAATGTAGAGCCTATTACCGTGGTTCCGGCGATTCTCTAAGTGAAGAGAATTCTAATTTTAAAAGACCTTACTCAGTCGGCAGCACAGCTAAAATTTAAAGTTATAGGGAGTGAAGGGCTTGCAATCAGGCACTTATTCAGAACAGCAAGATATTCCAAAAGTTAAAGTTTTACCAATTATGTTCTCATTAATGCTGGCTGGATTAATTGGCACATTTAATGAAACGGCCATTAATATCGCTATTAGCGACTTAATAAATCAATTTCAGATTACGGAGACTACCGTCCAGTGGCTGACTAGTGGTTATTTGCTTACATTGGGCATTCTTGTTCCACTTTCTGGATTGTTGATTCAATGGTTTACCACCAAGCAGCTATTCCTGGCATCGGTCATCATATCTATCATAGGCTCTGCAATTGGCGGTATGGCTGGTAGTTTTGATTTCCTTTTAATCGGACGGATTATGCAAGCCGTAGGCGCGAGCCTGTTGTTCCCTCTCATGTTTAATACAGCATTAATCATTTTCCCTCCTGAAAAGCGGGGGAAAGCGATGGGGCTTGTCACGCTTGTATTTACAGCAGGACCAGCTATTGGACCGTCTGTTTCAGGTTTATTGATCGAGAAGTTGAGCTGGCACTGGATTTTCTGGATTTCGCTCTTCGCCTTGATACTCGCTTTTCTGGTCGGCCTGGTATACATTAAAAACGTATCGCCAATTACGAAACCACGCATTGATGTTTATTCTTTACTCTTGTCCACCTTAGGTTTCGGTGGTACCGTATACGCCATAAGTATTGTGGGAGAAAGCCATCATGGTTTGGGTAGCTCCCAAGTTATTATATCCCTTGTTGTCGGAATTATAGCCTTGATTCTATTTGTCACCAGGCAATTGAAAATGAAAGAACCACTCATGAATTTTAGAACACTTAAAAATCCTATGTTTGCTATTGGTACTTTGCTGGGATTCGTATGTATGATGATGGATCTGTCAGCCTTATTTATTCTTCCCATGTTTATGATTCGTGTCCTTGAAATAAGTGCGTTCACCACTGGAGTCATCCTCCTTCCAGGAAGTATCCTTTCATCTGTGCTTTCACCTGTTGTAGGAGCGCTGTTTGATAAATATGGACCAAAGTTTTTGGTTGTTCCAGGCTTAGTTTTAACCTTGGCAACCCTGTGGTTCTATTCCAATATTACGATGGCATCGACGATTACTTTAATTGTAATTCTACATTCTTGTCTGATGATCGGCATAATTATGGTATGGATGCCAGCCCAAACAAACGGGCTTAACCAACTCCCTCCAGAGATGTATCCAGATGGTACAGCCATTATGAATACGCTGCAGCAAATTGCTGGAGCAATGGGTATCGCTATGGCGGTAAGTGTCATGACCTCAGGAACAGCAAAATACTTGAATAATATATCTAGTCCCTCGAATGTAGATGAATTGCTTGCCTTAACATCAGGTATGCAAAGTGCTTTCTTAGCCGTCGTTTTTGTTGCAACTGTAGGCCTGGTCCTTGGTTTGTTCGTTAGACGTGTAAAAGTGACCAAGGCTGAGTGGTAGATCTCGAGGCTTATCCATTCAATCAATTCTTTCGGGACAGCACTTATTTAATTGGGGTAGTAAATATGCTGTTGACCAGAAGCGAGCTACGACAGGAAGAACTTATAACAAACATTATCGCTAACAAGCAATGCACTCCGGATGGATAAAAACAGCTTTACTTAAAAACAATCTGTATTTATGCTTAGGATTGAGCCGAGATTAGTTGAGTAGAGGAAAGGTGAGCTGAGATGAGTAAAGAGGTTAAATTGGACTTAAGTCGTATCGTTTTTATTGGAAGGACATTTGATGAATACATGTCCATGTTTAACTTAACAATGACGGAATTGAAGGGACAGTCCATTCTGGATTGCCCCGCTGGGGCATGTTCGTTCACGGCGTTCGCGAACCAGCATGGCGCCGACGTAACGGCAACTGATATGGCTTATTTTTATGACTTTGAGGAACTACAGAAAAAAGGCATTCAAGATTTGGATCATGCCATGACCAGAATGGAAAGTGTCCAAGCCAACTACGTATGGGATTATTTTAAATCAGTTGAAGAATTGAAAAAACATAGGTACCAGGCATTAGCCGATTGTTCATATGATATGAAAAAACATCCCAAGCGTTATGTTGCATCGACACTGCCTTTGCTCCCATTTGAGAATAAGCAATTTGACATGACACTTTCTGCACATCTTTTGTTTATGTATTCGGATAGGCTTGATTTTGATTTTCACATGAAGTCGATTCAAGAGCTACTTCGAGTAACCAAAAAGGAAATTCGAATTTTTCCTTTAACGAGCCTTTCAGGAAACAGGTATCATAGATTGGATGAGATACTCTCCTTTTTACACCAGCAGGGTTGTGTCACTGAGGAGATAACGGTAGGATACGAGTTCCAAAAGGGAGCAAACAGCATGTTGAAGGTCACACTTTAGATTACAAAAAAGGTTTTAAAAAATTTTTAGGACAGAAATAAAGGGAGAACTAGAATGAAATCAAACGTTTATTTGTTGGGGTTGCTTCTGCTGGTTATTACTATTTTAACGGCGTGTACTTCGGGGTCATCATTAAATAATTCGGTAAAAAAACAAATCGTGGAGCATATCAAAACCGTTGAAGAGAGTGAATATGACCTTATTTATTTTAACAAATCCTATACGCAATATCATAAAGCTATAAATGAAATGGTAAGCGAGGAATATTGGGCATCTACCGGCGATGATATCGTATTTGGCTATGACAATGAAACCTACACCAAGGATGCTTTGACCACTATGCCCCAGGAGGAGTATGACAAGCACAAGGAAAGTAGGCTGAATGTCATTCGCGAGATAGGAATGGATAAGCTTAATGCAAAAGTTCGTATATCGGAAGTGTATGAAGGAAAAGAATCCAACCAGGCTAACGTATATACGCTTGAAATAAAAGAGCTGATGGATCAGCCGTTTACCGCAACGACTAAAAAATATTCACTAGAGAAGCGCGGCGAAAAGTGGCTCATTACCAATGTGGAGCGAGATAAGGTTACACTTAAAAATGATATGACGGCAGAGGAAGTTGAAAAGGAAATCCAGAATATTGACTATCAAACACATGAGGGCAAGGCGGTTGATTATCCAACCGTATTTGTTTTGTCTGGTGTAGGAAAATAAAAGAGCAGCTAGGGCGTGTTTGTAAACACGCCCTAGTACATTCAAAGCCGTCAGAGAGGAAAAAACTCTGACGGTTTTATTTTTGTTGACTCTGGACTTACCCGAGGCATTAAGATAAGAATTGTTCATGAACAAAGGAAATCAACGAATAAATCAACGGAGGAGAAAATGTACACAATAGGCGAATTGTCGAAGGTTGTGAAGGTTTCGGTTGATGCTTTGCGTTACTATGATGAAATCGGACTATTGAAACCGCATCACGTAGATCCATCCAGCCGATACCGTTATTATTCCAGCGATCAGGTGAACGAAATGATTTTTATTATGGAGCTAAAGCGCTACGGTTTTAGCCTGGATGCCATAAGAGAATTGCTGGATTGCCGTGACTGTAATCGGCTTCGCGATATCTATCAGACGAAGATGCAGCAGTTGCTTGCTGAACGCAACCAATTGGAGGACAGTATTCAGTTGCTCCAAAAGCAGATGAATAGATGGGGAGATGGGAATGATATGGAGAAACAGAACGTTCTTATTATTGACGATGTGGCCTTTATGAGACAAATATTGCAAGAGATTTTGGAGAAGCACGGGTTCAAAGTCGTGGGAGTTGCAGCAGATGGCGAAGCAGGAGTAAGTATGTACAACACATTAAAGCCGGAGCTTGTTGTTTTGGACATTGGCATGCCCGGAATAGACGGCATTGAGGTTTTGCGGAGAATTCGTCAATGTGAAGTTGAGTCTGAGTCAGCCCGCATTGTTATGTGTTCCGCCAAGGCTACGGCACCAATGATAACAGCATGCTTGAAGGAAGGGGCCGATGATTTTGTTGCCAAGCCTTTTCAGGCACAATATCTGATAGATGCCTTAAACAGCAAGCAGAAAAGACAATACGAATCTTCTGCAATTGTGGCTTTGCTGGAGGGCGCAACGGCGGCCGAAGAGGAAGAAACCTTGCCTCAAGAATCAATAAATGAACTGCTGAACCTCTGTACGAAGCACCATTAAAATGAGGGCATAGCATTCCAAACGTTTTGAATTCGCTGATGTATGACAGTATGGTATGCTACCTTTATCAATGGCGTTGGGTTTGGGAGGCGGCACATGCAAGACGGAAACAAAATGGAAGAGGATCGGCATTATAGTCTTGATGCCATGGCCTTTAAGCTAAGAACGGTATCGGGCAGCGAGCCCGGAAGCAGGGAATGGAGTCTGCGCATGCAATTTCTGAGCTGTCATGCGCTGCTGTTTACCTCTTCCGGGCAAGGTTGGATTACGATAGACGGCAAGTTTATAGAAATTTCCCCCGGCGGGATTTATGTTGGTTTTCCTGGTCAATATGTTGAAGCATTCATCCATACACTTGATGAACAGGGAATGTATTGGATGTTATTTGATGTTCTTAAGGAAGCGGATAGCGATGCTACCGAAAGCCCAACCATCCAAAAAAAGGGCGTTTTCCCGTCAAAAGCGGAGGTTTTTCCGAAATCACCTGTGTCGGTCTCTCATCTGTGCAAAGCTATCGAACAGCAATGGACTGCGGGCAGCAGCTTGAAACGATTTGGCGCGCAGGCTCGTTTTCAGGAGCTGTTATATATTCTTTTGGAACAGGATGCATTAACAGGTGTAAGTGAAAGAGATAGCAATAGCGATGAACCGTTGGAGCTTGTGAGGCATTATATCGAGAAAAATTACGGAAGTAAAATAACGATTGACGATTTGGCGAGCGAGGCCAAAATGAGTCCGCGCCATTTCATGCGGCTTTTCAAAAAGCGTCATGGCTGCAGCGCTATGGAATACCTTACGATTCACCGCATCAAACAGGCGCAAATGCTTATGCTGCAAGGAGGAAAAGCCTCGCTGAAGGATATCGCCCGTCATGTGGGATATCAGGATGATATGTATTTCAGACGTAAGTTCAGGGAAATTTCAGGGATTCCCCCGGCAGCTTTTATGCGCAACTGCAGGCAAAAAATTGTGGCTTATCATTCATCGGCAATAGGAGCACTGCTTGCTCTTAAGGCAATTCCTTTTGCAGCGCCGGAAAATCATCCATGGACGGATTATTACCGCCGAAAATATGAAAGGGACAATGTATTGCCGCTAAATATGGATGAATCCGCCAGATTTGAGCAGCTTCGTCTTGCCAAGCCGGATTGGATCGTTTTGGATGAAAGTCTTATATCTGGCGATGAAAAAGGACGTCTTGAGGCCATTGCCCCTCTTTGCGCTATCCCGCAGGAGCTGAAGGATTGGAGAAGCTGCTTGAGGTATGTGGCGCATGCCCTGAACAGAGTGGAGGCAGCGGAGGCATGGCTTGACCGCTACGCTAAAAAAGCGGCTTTTATCAGAAGACAAATGGCGGGTACGCTTGGAAAGGAAAAGGTATTAGTTATTGAGGTATCCGGACAAAGGATGAAAATAGCCGGTTTACGGAGCATGGCTTCGGTTTTTTATGAGGATCTTGGGCTTGCTATGCCTGACGGAATGACTCTAAAGGAGCTGGGTGAGGAAGTTTCAATCACACAACTGCAGGAGATGGATATTGACCGCCTATTTATTGCTATGGATGGCGGGCGGCAGTTGGAAGGCTTGCGTCAAGGAGTGATGCAAAGCGAAAGCTGGCGAAGCATTCCCGCTGTTCAGAACGGTTGCGTTGATTTGTTTCCGTGGAGTCCGTTTAATGAATACACGGCCTTTTCCCATGAGCTTGTTTTAAATGAGGTGTTGAGGTTATGGCAGAATCGTACATAAAAAGATGTCCGAATCGTCAATAGGATTGCTGTCCAAAATCTTTTATACTTCTCCTAAATGACAATGATAATTACTCTTAATTACACATTGTTGGCCATTACCTATATACGGGAGGACAATAAAAGAATGAAACGGAATTGGATTGCGGCAATTATGCTTGGCATCATGTTGATCCTGATTACGGCTTGCGGAGGCGGCAATGGGCAGGAGCCTTCACCTTCTTCATCCGCTTCGCCGGGCGAGGAAGCTTCTCAATCAGTGGAGAACGGGCAAGACGACGGAAACGAGGCAGCACAAGAAAGAACGGTAGCTAGCGAAAAAGGAGACATTGTCATTCCGGCCAATCCAAAACGGGTAATCGGTTTGTCGGTTGTCTATCCCGAGTTTTTGTATGCACTCGGCATTACGCCTGTGGCGGTTCAAAACTATCATGATGATTTTCCAGCCTATCTGGCGGAGCCTTTTAAGAATACGATCAAAATGGGCATTGCCAAAACACCGGATTTTGAAGCGATATTGGCTGCGGACCCCGACGTTATTTTGGCGCCGGCCTGGTGGTCGGAAAAGGATTATGATCAGCTAAAACAAATCGCTCCTACCGTGCTGCTGCCATCACGCGAGGATTGGAAGGACGAGTTGAAGGATATCGCCGCAGTATTCGGCAAGGAAGCGGAAGCCGAGAAGGTAATCGCCGATTTAAAAGCCAAGGAAGAGGAAGCGGCGAAAAAGCTGGATGAGCTTGTTGGCGACGAAACGGTGTTGTACATGAGGGTTATGCCTAAAGAAATCGTGCTTCATGGAGAAAACCTGTCCAGAGACAGTCTTGTGCACAAGCAGCTAGGCTTAAAGCCGCTGGAAAATTTCCCGCAGTCCGAAGCAGCCTTGTCGATTTCGCTGGAGGTGCTCCCGGAATATAACGCTGATCATCTGATTGTGCAATTGGATGACGAGAACAATGAAGCCGTCAAGCAACACTTTAATGAAATGCTGGACAGCGCTCTTTGGAAAAGCATGAAGGCTGTGCAAAAGGATCAGATCTATATGGTTGGAGGCAAGGAATGGTTTAATGTGGGGATGGCGCCGCTTGCGGACAGCTACGCGATTGACGCTATTGTGAAGGCTTTTAGCGAAAAGCTTCAATAAAGGCCGGAGTAAAAGGGCTGGACTATAAGCCGTTGCAATAAAGGTTGGACTAAAAGCAGAATTGATATAGTGCGGCGAGAGCTTGTTGAAATTGCAGCGCGAGCGGAGCAGTGGTTTGGTTTGTACGAAAAATCGTATAAAGCAGGCGAAATCGTGAGAGTGAGAGCCTGGTTTGTATGGAAAATCGTACAAACCAAGCGACACCGTGAGAGTGAGGACCTGGTTTGTATGAAAAATCGTACAAATCAAGCGGATACGTATGTGTGAGGACCTGGTTTGTATGGAAAATCGTACAAATCAAGCGGATACGTATGTGTGAGGACCTGGTTTGTATGGAAAATCGTACAAACCAAGCGGCTACGTATGTGTGAGGACCTGGGTTTGTACGATAAATTGCACAAACCCAGAACCTCAGAAACTCTAGTCTTATCTGCCGCAGCCTATTGCAGTATTCGTTAGGGCTCTCGCCGCCATACTCCATCTGCTATTCTCTATCTGCCAAACTCCATCTGCGCTTCTCCATTCCTACAGCTTTAGCCGCCCGTCGTTCCTCAAGCATTCTACACGGGCAGGATGGAAGAATTAGCATGCGTTTACGCCATATCGGGGGTTCGGATAATAACAGCGGTCAAGGGCTCCAGCATGATGGAGTCCTTCGTCAGCTTAAAGCCAACTCTGTCCTGCAATGCGATTGCTTGCGTTCCGGCCTGCTGTCCGTCCGCTATAACCTCGCCTTCCGTCAAATCGTCCTCTAGCGTAATGCTTCTTGCCCGGGAGTCGGCATTTGCAAAAATTGTATAACAACCGGTGCCGTCGCTGGATTGGCAGCGATAGGCAATAACTAGATCGCATTCGCCGATTTCCGGGGCATGCAGGAGATGGACATGGCGGTTTACAAGCTCCATGCTGCCAAGCCGAAACGCATTGGTGGATTTGCGAAGCGCAATCAGGCCGACGGTATAGCTGCGGGTAGCGGCAGAGACGGGATACCGGCTTGCATCGGTTGCTTTGCTCCAATCAAACCGGTTAATGGCATCGGAGGAATTGTAGGAGTTGTGGACAAAATACCCCCGAATTTTGCCATCGCGATCGCGCAACGTATGGCTGTGAGCCTCCGGCGGCTGTTGGCCGCTCCAGTGCTTGGTCCGGCCGTATTCCTGTCCCGCATGGATAAACGCGGTTCCTTGCGCGGAGAACAGCAGCATCTGGCCCAGGCGGATGCGCCGATGGATATTTTCCTGATCCTCTGCCGAAGCAGGGTCAGCGGATAGCGAAAGCGCAATGACATCATGCAGCGTCAGATTGTCGTGCGCCTCGAGATATTGAACCATATCGACGGGAGAGTCGGCAGGCGTATTGGAGGGCTGCCCCTTCAGATTGGCGAACAGTCTGTGGATGGGTCTGGCTCCGTTTGTCAAAAAACGGGGCTCTCCTTCGTTGCCATAACCGGATTTAAGCTCATTGCGAAACTCGTCGGAAAAAACGCCAACATCATCCGTCCGGTTCATCCATCCCTGGTCGGCGCCTTGGCCCTCCAAGGCCGGTTCTGCGAGATGCCCGGAAAAGGTTCGCCACCCCTCGCCAATGAACAATGCTTGGGGATTCAGCTCCGCTGCCGCGTTGTAGGCGTTTTGCACCGCTTCAAAGGTGGCGTCGCCCATCATATCCCAGCGCATGCCGTCTATTTTGAACTCCTTAAACCAATAACGGACAGAATCCACCATCAGCTTCTCCGCCATGCGATGATTGGTCGCCAGATTGTTGCCAAATCCTCCAACCAGCTCCCCGTCCGGCTTGCGGTAGAAATAATAGCCGGGCACGATATCCTCCAATAGCCATGCTTTAGCCATATGCGTATAGACTACATCCAGAATAACGCCCATGCCTGCGCGGTGAATGGCGGCAATCAGCTCCTTCAGCTCGCGGATTCTAAGCTCCGGGTCTTTGGGATTTTCCGAATAAGCGCCATCCGGTGAAAAATAGGAGTGAGGATCATATCCCCAATTGTAGTGGTTCCCCGAGATGGACGGCTCCAGCTCGCGTTTGCCCATTGCGTCTTCATCCCCGTAATACCAGGCCATAACCGGCAGAAGCTGGATGTGGGTAACGCCGAGCGAGGCGATATAGTCCAGCTTTTCGGCAAAAGCGGAGAACGTGCCGAAGCGATGCTTCAGGCTGCCTTCAAGACAGGGGTCTGAGGTGAAATCCCGAATATGAACCTCGTAAATAATCGCGTCCTCACGGCTGCGATAGCCTTCGATGACAGCATAGTCCAGCCCGCCCTCTGGAGTGGTCTCCCTTAAATCCACAATAGCCGCTTTTCCGGTTGCATCGGCATTTTCTCCCAGCGGCAAGCCGTCTGGACGGGTACGGAACTCCGCCATCGACCTGGCGTAAGGGTCCAGCCCTTTTGTCAGCTTGCCGCCATGGTTGATTTCGTATTGATAGAAGCAGCCACGCAGATCGGTTTGTCCAAGCTCGTGCGGCTCCGCGCGAAGCTCCCAAACGCCTTTGCTTTTTTTGCTCATAGCCATAAAGCCGATAGATCGGCTGCTGTCGTTTTTATCATAAAAATAAACGGTGACGGAATCCGCCTTTGGAGCCCACAGCTTCAAAGCGACTCCGCCGTCTTTATAAACGGCGCCAAGATCGTCGCCGTCGTAATAAAACCATGCATCAAGCTCTCTCCAGCTCAAGGAGCCTGGATCGGCGTCCGGCTTTCCTTCAAACCACTCCGACAACTTTCGTGTTGAAGCATCCTCGTGAAAAATAAACGCAACCTCCTTGGGAGCTTTTAGCTCGAAAGAGATATTGCCGCCACCCTTTACCCCGCCTGCGCCATAGTTTTCATCCCAACTCCCGTTAATTGCGACCTTGTATTCGTAGCTGCCGGGATGCAGCGGCACTATCAGTATATGCGTTCCATTTCCAATGTTCTTCATTGCTGTAGCGTTGGCGCCCGGCGACCAGTCCCTGCTGCCTATTTGCGTCTGAAAATTTCCTGTTACATGTGCAACTCTATCCGATGCTTTGGCGCTGATCAGTCTCACAACCTTTTGAAAATGATAGTTTACTAACCAGTATGATGTCGATCTATGGCTATTATACTTGTCCGGTTCATAGACTCAAAAAACTTTTGTGTAATCAGCCGAGGGTTTTCTTTTTGCTGCCGCCCCTGTTCTTTCGTCCACTCCATATCGGTATTGAATTCATATGATATGGAAGCTGACGGGCAATTTTAGCTTGGAAAGTAGGGGTTCGAAGAGCGATGAATGAACAACGATTAGTGGAAGAAAGCGATAAGGAACAAGGTCGCACGGTGGCTATAATCGGTCTTGGCTATGTGGGGTTACCCCTTGCTTTGCTGTTTGCGGAGAAGGGATATACCGTGCTTGGCATCGACAATGATGCTGCAAAAATCGCTATGCTGCAAAGAGGAAAAAGCTATATTCATGAAATTGACGCCGGCGAGGTCAAGGCGGCGATAGATGCGGGCCGGCTGCTGCCGAACGGGCAGATGTCCAGCCTTCAGGCGGCGGAGGCGGTTATTCTTTGCGTGCCTACTCCGCTAACAGAGCATGGAACGCCGGATTTAAGCTATTTGAAGGGTGCGGTAAAGGAAATGAGTCCTTTCCTGCGCAAGGGGCAGCTCCTGGTGCTGGAAAGCTCCACGTATCCGGGAACAACCCGCGAGGAACTGCTGCCTTTGCTGTCGCGGACCGGCTTTTCCGTTGGCAAGGATCTGATGGTTGCTTATTCCCCGGAGAGAGTGGATCCCGGTAATAAGCGGTTTCCGCTATCGGCTATTCCCAAGGTCGTCAGCGGAGTGACGCCGCAATGCCTGGAGCGTGCAAAGGAGCTTTATGGCGGGATTTTTCCGTATGTCCATCCCGTATCATCAACCGATGCAGCGGAAATGACAAAAATAGTGGAAAACGCGTACCGGCTGGTCAATATCTCGTTTATGAATGAAATGGCGATGATTTGCGAAAAGCTGGGTCTGGATGTATGGGAAATTATTGATGCGGCAGCAAGCAAGCCCTTCGGCTACCAGCCGTTTTATCCCGGACCCGGCATTGGCGGCCATTGCATTCCGGTTGATCCGTTTTATCTGCAATACCGGATCAAGCAGCTTGGCATGCGTTCGGAGTTTATCGGCGTTTCCCATGTCGTGAACCACGGCATGCCGCATCATGTTGTGCAGAGGCTTAAGAAGGAGCTGGGGCCGGTTAGTCTGGCGGGTGCGGATATTTTGGTGTATGGCGCTGCCTACAAGCCGGATATCGCGGATTACCGCGAGTCCTCTTCCATTGACTTGATTCACCTGCTTCGTCTGGAAGGAGCAAATGTTTATTACCATGATCCCTATATCCCCGTGCTCAAGCTTGGCGATGTAGAGCTGCGCAGCTCTGCGCTGGAACCGGCGTTTTTGGAAAAGGTAGCGGCAACCGTAATTGCCACGCATCATTCCGGCATTCCGATTGATGCGCTGCTGGAGCATTGCGCCCTCATTTATGACTCAAGAAATGTGGTCAAAGACAAGAAGGGAAGGGCTAGAGTTGTAGCTTTGGGCAATGGCAGGCTGCAGGAGACGGAGAGTGATGATGGAAGCGGCAGCTAAAGGAAGGAAGGGAGGCAGGCAGCTATGGATACTCTCCGTGTAGCCCTTGTCGGCTGCGGGAATATTGCGAAAAAGCATGTGGCAGCTCTCGTTCAGTTGGGTAAAGCCTTTCAGGTAACGGCGGTATGCGACAGCAGCTCTAGCCGAATGGAGGCTTTTGCAGAGGAGGCGTGCCGTTCCCATTATCCAAATGTGAAGCTGTTCACATCCTTGGACGACATGCTGGAGGGAGACGACGCCGAGCTGATCGTCATTGCAACCGGCAGCGACTCCCATGGACAGCTGGCGCTGCGGAGTCTTCGAGCCGGCCGGCATGTGCTGGCGGAGAAGCCGTTGTCCCTGTCTCTTAAAGAGGCGAAGGAAGCGGCGGCGGAGGCGAGAAGCAGAGGATTGAAGCTGGCCGTTTCCCTCCAGGCGCGTTATCTTCCGCAGCTGAACGCGCTTAAAACCGCGGTTGAGGAGGGGCGGCTTGGTCTGCTGGCGCATGGCATTGTGTCGATGCGCTGGAACCGGTCGGAGCCCTATTATCGAGAACGCCCTTGGCGCGACGACTGGAGCAGCGGGGGCGGGTTATTTATGAACCAATGCATTCATTACATTGATTTGCTGCAATGGCTGATGGGGCCGGTTGTTTCCGTCCATGCGGAGGCGTCAGCCATAGGCCAGCGGCTGCATGTCGAAAATACAGGCGCGGCGCTGCTTCGTTTTGCCAGCGGGGCTATCGGGATGATTGAGGCCTCGACGGTTGTTTATCCCCCAGCTGCAGCCACTTCCATTAGCTTGTTCGGCCATAAGGGAGCGGCTTCAGTCGGTGGCGGCAGGCTGGAGAACATTCAGCAATGGTCCTTTGCGGGAGACGATGGACAGGAGGCCCAATTGCCAGAAACCGCATCGGAAATCAGCCATGTCCCGCTGTATAGAGACTTGGCGAAGGCGATAGCAGAAGGAGGAGAGCCGCTGACGGCTGCGGATACAACGCTGCATAGCCTTGAAATTGTGCTGGCCGTTTATCAATCGATTGCCAGCGGCAAAACCGTATGTTTGCCGATTGACGATTTTGATATGGTCAAGATGGCATGGAAGGAGTGAGCGAAGTTGAAAATCCCCTTAATTGATTTGCGAGCGCAATATGTCGAGCTGCGGACAGAAATTAAAGAAGCGATAAACCGCGTGCTGGAAAGCGGAACTTATATCGGCGGTCCCGAGGTTGAAGGGCTGGAGAGCAGCATCGCTGATTTGCTGCAAACCAGATATGCCGTTGCTGTCGCCAGCGGGACGGATGCGCTGACATTGTCCCTGGAGGCTGCGGGGATTGGAGCGGGCGATGAGGTCATTACGACAGCTTTTACCTTTTTTGCTACGGCAGAGGCGATCGCGAAGGTAGGAGCAACCCCCGTATTTGCGGATATCGAGCCGGACAGCTACAATTTGTGCCCCAAAGCCGTGGAGGCAGCCATAACGCCAAAAACAAAAGGAATCATCCCTGTTCATATTTTTGGCCAGCCGGCAAATATGGACCGGATTAGCGAGTTGGCGAAGGCCTATAGCCTGACTGTAATTGAGGATGCCTGCCAAGCGATCGGAGCGGAATACAAGGGGCGGCCTGTCGGCGGAATTGGCGATCTTGGCTGCTTGTCGTTTTTCCCTACCAAAAATCTCGGCGGTTATGGGGACGGAGGTATTGTCGTTACCAATAATGGAGAGCTGGCGGAGCGGGTCAGACTGCTTGCGCATCATGGGAGCAAAATAAAATATTTTCACGAAACGCTGGGCGGAAACAGCCGTCTGGACCCCATCCAGGCAGCCGTTATATCCGTCAAGCTGGGCAAGCTCGCAGAGTGGAACCAGCGGAGGGCGAACGCGGCCGCATTTTATGATGAAGCCTTGCGCGAAACGCCGTTGCTGGCGCCTGCAGTCACTCCCGGCGTAAGCCATGTCTATCATTTGTATGCGACGCAATGCCGTCATCGCGAGGTGATGATGGAACGGCTTAAGGAGCATGGCATATCTACGGGTCATTATTATCCGTGCCCGCTGCACCTTCAGAAGGCGCTGGCATACCTTGGCTACAAGCAAGGCGATTTGCCCGTAACGGAGCAGGTAGCCCACTATTCCCTGGCACTCCCCATCTCGCCCCAATTAACCACCCAGCAGCAGGAATACATCATTGAAAAAGTACATGAATGCAGCAAGGGGCTGGAGCCATGATGGGGGAAGAGCGGCCGCATGCCGCCTCTGCCGATCCTAAAATTGCAGAACAGGCTTTTATAGGAGATGCTGTGACGATTGGCAGGAATGTCGTGATTGGTCATTTTGCCGTTATTCATGACGGGACTGTCATTGGGGACCATGTTGTTATTCATGATGGAGCCGTTATCGGGAAAGCGCCTATGAAGGCGCGAAACTCCGCGACGACAAAGGCGGGAGGCGGTTTGCCTCCCGCGGTGATTAAGGAAGGCTGTACCATCGGGACAGGTGCGGTTATTTACCGAGGCGCTTGCCTGGAGAAGGATGTATTTGTCGCCGATCTTGCAACGGTCCGGGAAAGGGTTGTCATCGGCGAACGGACCATCGTTGGCCGAGGCGTCGCTATTGAAAATGATTGCAAGGTGGGCTCAAGCTGCAAGCTGGAAACCAATGCCTACCTGTGCGCTTTTTCAACCTTGGAGGATCATGTCTTTGTGGCGCCTTGCGTTGCGACCACCAATGACAATTATATGGCCCGATCCGCTGCCCGGTTTGCGCAATTCAAAGGGGTAACGATCAAGCGCGGAGGCAGGATTGGAGCTGGAGCAACCATTTTGCCGGGCAGGATCATTTATGAGGACGGGGCCGTGGCGGCGGGAAGCGTGGTTACCAAAGATGTGGCTGCCCGCACGATTGTTGCCGGGGTGCCTGCCCGGATTTTGCGGGAAGTGCCGCAAGAGCAATGGCTGGAGAATCAGTAGCGAGATGAGTGAGTTAAGAAGTTAATGAAAGGAGATGACGGATGGAGAGGCGGCTTAACATCCTGATGCTGGTGAAGCGCTTTGCGGACAATATGCCGAAGCATATCCATAAGTTTGATATGCTGCAGGCTATCGAAAAGGAAGCCAATGTGACGTATTGGGGGCAAAACGGCAGCATTTTGGATATTTTATCGGAGCTTGATGAACGTCCCGATTTTATTTTCCATTATGATATCGAGTGGCATTATGCCTTTGCGCCTTCTATTTCCGAACTGAACAAGGTGGATATTCCGACTGGCTGCTACGTGCTGGACGTGCATTACGCGCCGCAGATACGCCGGGCTTATTTTGATAGGAACAGCAAGCCGGACATCATTTTTTCAGCGAGTAAATATCCATTCCTGAAGGTGTTTCCCGAAGCCCAATCCCGTTTTTGCTGGCTG